>ERZ1049444.1945-NODE-1945-length-14459-cov-4.712233_pt1 | contig 14459 bp, 8 predicted proteins | sample MGYA00383101_ERZ1049444 | MGnify/ENA primary metagenome ERZ1049444 (study PRJEB29581, sample SAMEA5548371) | metagenome | biome: marine; feature: coastal; material: water | depth 50 m | study: Short-term variability in the microbial, nano- and picoplankton...
CTCCTTTAATAAAGTCAACTCCTTTTGGAAACACGCTTACTAAAGACATGGCCATTGCTGCTATCGAGGGGGAGCGTTTGGGTCAGGATGAGCATACCGATCTTTTAGCAATTAGCTTTTCACCACCTGACTATGTGGGTCACCAATTTGGTGCAGATTCGAGAGAAACTCAAGACACCTATTTAAGATTGGACAGAGATATCGAGACTTTTTTATCTTATTTGGATGAAAATTTAGGGAAAGAAAACGTCTTGGTTTTTTTAACCTCTGATCACGGAGCTGTTCGAACACCGGCATACTTAAAGGACAGAAATATTCCTGCTGGCTACTTTGATGCAGAAGAGCCCGTGAGAGAGTTGAAGCAATTTTTACAAAACATTTATGGTTTTGGAGAATGGGTAAAGACTTATGGTAATGCGCAGGTTTTTTTAAATCGAGAATTAATTTTTGAAAAGTATCTAAGTCTGGAAGAGGTACAACAACAAACGGCTAATTTTATGCTTCGTTATGATGGCGTTCAGAAAGCGATTTGTGCACATTCACTAGAGAACAATGAGTTTGACACAGGGTCTTTGGCATCCTTGCAAAAGGGATATCATCAGAAACGATCTGGAGATGTATTGTTGGTTTTGGACCCAGCTTGGATTGAATACCACCATACGGGAACCACTCATGGCTCCGGATATACCTACGATCAGCACGTACCTTTAATCTGGTATGGCTGGAATGTAAAATCAGGAAAGACAACAGAGAAAATAGCGGTCACGGATATTGCATCCACAATTTCGAGTCTTTTGGGCATCAGTTTTCCTAATGGATCATTAGCAAATGTAATCCCTATTCCTCTAGGCGAGTAAAGCTTTTAAACTTATTGGTTCCCCTTTTTTCGACAGATCATGAGGCCGTCTCTTAATGGGAGTAGCAGATTTTCAACGGCTGGATGATCTTGAACCTTTTTGTTGTATTCTAGCAATGCTTTGGTTGCTTTGTCTGATGGGTCTAATTCTTCAATGATTTTCCCTGACCACAAAACATTGTCTGCAATAATCCATCCTCCCGGTTTAATTTTATCAATCAAAAGATCAAAATAGAGGGGGTAATTTTTTTTATCGGCATCGATAAATGCTAAGTCTATTTCTAGATCTAAGTTAGGGATGATCTGACTGGCATCGCCAATGTGTTGAACAATTTGGTGTTCGAATCCCGCTCAAAATATCGGGTATTCATATCCTCCAGTTCCTCGTTTACATCAATCGTATGTATAACACCATCTGCGGGCAGTCCTTTTGCAAGGCATATGGCGGAGTAGCCTGTGTAGGTGCCGATTTCGAGAATGCATTTTGCTTGAAGCATTCGGCTAATCATCGTCAAGAACTGGCCTTGAAGATTTCCAGAAATCATACGTGGGTTTAATACCGAGGTGTGAGTTTCGTGATTTAAGGCACTTAAGATTTCGCATTCAGGGCTCGTATGGTTGTTGCAGTAGTTGTCGAGTTCCTTCGAAATAAATTCCATGCTAAGCTTCTTTGGGTTCGTAAATGATGGTACTCAACTGCCCTTCTTTGAAGATTTCTTGAGCCACGTCTTGAATTTCCTCAGCTGTAATGGCTAGAATTTTCTGATTGATTTCTTCGATACGTTCAACTTTATCAAAAGTCTGGTAACTTTTAGCGATGGACTGCATGAGGTTGCAGTTGTTTTCTTGTGCGATTGCTAATTGCCCTATCAATTGTTGTTTTGCCTTTTTTAGCTGAAGAGGCCCAAGCTTAATCTCCCGAAGCTTTTTAAGCTCTTTATAGATCAGCTTGATGGTCTTTTTTACGCTTTGTGGCTCTGTACCAAAATAGATGCTCCAGACTCCAGTGTCTTGGTAGGTGGTGTAGTTTGATTCAATCGTGTAGGTAAAGCCGTATTTCTCCCTAATACTCAAATTCAGTCGAGAATTCATCCCCGGACCTCCCAATAAATTGTTGAGTAAAATTAGAGCTTGGGCCTTTGGGTCTTTGGCACTATAAGCTCTATTTCCAATAATGCAATGGGCTTGCAGAATGTCTTTTTTAACAATCAGTTCTCGCGTTTCATAACCGTTGATGGTCAATCGTTTGTGTTTGCGGAGATTGCTGGGGATGTGGTTCAAATGTTTTTCAGCATAGCGTACGAGCTTATTAAAGTCAATATTACCTACCGAGCTCAAAATCATTTGGTCGGTATTGTAATGCTGCTGCATATAGGCTTTAACGGATTTTGAGTTAAACCTCTGAATGGTTTTTTTCATGCCCAGGATGTTTCTTCCTATGGGGTGGCCGTGATAAATCAGCTCTTCATAATCATCGAAAATTGCTTCCGAAGGACTATCGAGGTAGGAGTAAATCTCGTCCATAATCACATCTTTTTCTTTTTCCAGTTCTTTTTCAGGAAGTGAGGCATTGAAAATGATGTCACTCAAAAGTTCGATGGATCGCTCGTAATAGTCGTTCACAAAAGAAGCATAGTACCAAGTTTCTTCTTTTGTAGTGTAGGCATTCAATTCACCCCCTACATCTTCCAAGCGACTTAGAATATGGAACGCTTTGCGTTTTTTTGTTCCTTTAAACAACGCATGCTCTATAAAGTGGGCCATGCCTTGCTCAGGCGCAGCTTCATCTCTAGACCCTGTATTGATCATTATACCACAATGAGCAACGGCGCTCTTCACGGGGTGGTGAATGATGCGTATCCCATTGGCCAATTGATGCGTTTGAATTTTCATTCGGTAAAGATAAGTATTAAGTGTAAGCTTTTTCCTCCCATTCAGTTTTGAGATGTAGAATTTAGTGATTTCAATTTTGCATAGCATAGATTCATAACTAAAAGCGTTTTGAATTTGATTATTGATATGATGGTTTATCTTTGAGCCAAACAAAATCTTTCGCTATGAGAAAATGGATGTATTTTTTGAGTTTTTTGTGCTTGTTTATAGGTATTTCACAAGATGTAAAAGCGCAGTTGTTTGGAAAGAAAAAAGCCAAGACTGAGAGCACCATCAAAAAAGAGCCGAAAAGCAAATACGAGCAAAAAATCAAAGATGCAGAAAAATTGGAGGGGCTCTTTACCCTATATCGAGATTCCAAAAAAGGCAAGCTTTATTTAGAGATTACTTCAGATCAATTGAACAAGGAGTACATACACTTTAGTTATATTGAAAATGGCGTAGCAGATGCGGGTTTTTTCAGAGGAAATTTTAGAGGTTCGAAAGTTTTTAAAATTCAAAAGTATTACGACCGTATTGAATTTGTCCAACAGAATACTCGTTATTATTTCGATGAGGAAAGTGCTTTGGCGAAGTCTTCTGATGCGAACATCAATAATCCGGTCTTATTAAGTGAGACTATTATTGCAGTGGGCAAGGACAGCACTAAATACCTCTTGGATGCGGATAAGATCTTTTTAAATGAAAAGTTACAACAATTAAAAAGAGCAGGCATTCCCGGTTTTAGAGGTTTTCAGGTTGGGAAGCTCAGCAAAACCAAGACCAAGTACCACAAATTAAAAAACTACCCTCAAAACACAGATATTGTTGTTCAATATGCCTATGATAACGTGTTACCTAAGTTTCCTGGGAGCTCTGCCGTAGCAGACTCTCGATATGTAAATGTACTGGTTCAACATTCCTTGATTGAAATACCCTCAAACAACTTTGAGCCCCGTTATGACGATCCTAGAGTGGGGTACTTTACCACCAAGGGTAATGACATGACCTCTACGGAGGCATTGAATTATCGGGATCTTGTACATCGTTGGAATTTGGTGAAAAAAGATCCAGATTTGGCTGTTTCGGAACCTGTAGAGCCCTTAGTGTTCTGGATAGAAAACACAACGCCTTTAAAATTGAGGCCTTGGATTAAAGATGCGGTAGAATCTTGGAGTGATGCTTTTGAGAGTGCCGGCTTTAAAGATGCCGTTCAGGTAAAAATACAACCCGATACAGCGCTTTGGGATGCGGGTGATCTTCGCTACAATGTTCTTCGTTGGGTGTCTTCGCCAAGGCCTATGTTTGGAGGTTATGGACCAAGTTTTGTAAATCCTCGTACCGGTCAAATTATGGGGGCTGACATCATGTTGGAATGGGTTTACATCACAAAACGAATCAAGCAAGGTGAGCTTTTTGAACAGACGGGTCTCCCATCTGAAGAAGCGCATTCAACAAACGATCATTATTGTTCTGCATCCTCATTAATGCAATCCAACAATTTGTTTGCTCAGAGTGCTATCGATGCTTTGGAACTTTCCCCAGAAAGTAAAGAGGATTTACTCAGGGAGTCGATAAAGCGACTGGTTCTGCATGAGGTGGGACATACGCTGGGTCTAAATCATAATTTTAAAGGTTCAAATTGGCTCACTTACGATGAAGTTTTAGATAAAGAAACTACCTATGAAAAAGGCCTTTGTTCCTCCGTAATGGAGTATCCTGCGATTAATTTCAGTTTGAACCCTGAGAATCAAGGCTTGTACTATGATACTGTTCCTGGAGTTTATGACCACTGGGCCATACAGTTTGCTTATGCAGATTTTGATGAAGAAGGATTGAATGACTTATTGTCTGAGAGTACAAAACATGGTCATGATTTTGCCAATGATGCGGATGATATGCGTTCTGTAGGAAAGGGGATGGACCCTGATGCCATGATTTATGATTTGACCTCAGACCCTGTTGCCTATGCGATAGATCGGATTGAATTGATCAATAAGATATTGCCGAATATTCTAGATAAATATCGAAAGGAGGGGCGCTCTCACCAAGAAGTGTTGAATTCCTACATGACGCTAACGGCCCAATATTATGTTTCTCTAAAAATCATAAGTAGGCAGATTGCTGGAGTTCATGTAAGTAGGGCAATGGTAGGACAAGAAAATGAGTCTAAACCTTTTTCACCAGTATCCTATGCAGCACAGAAGAAAGCGATGCAAGCACTTGCAAAGTATGGGTTTGCACCCAGTGCATTTGAGAAAGCTGCAGATTTGTACCCCTATTTACAACAACAACGTAGAGGATTTAACACCCCCTATGGAGGTGAGGATCCGAAAATTCACGAACGTGTTTTGAGTATTCAAAAGGCTGTTTTAGCTCAATTATTGAATAGGAATGTACTCAATCGTATGGTAAACACTTCTCTGTATGGAAACGAATACGAATTGGCGATTTATTTTACAGACCTAAATGAGGCCATTTTTGAAGAAGATAAAAAGACGGCAGTGAATAGTTTCAGACAAAATTTGCAACTGGCTTTTGTGAATCGCTTGATTCGAATTGCGGAGAGTAGGAGTTTACACGGAATGATTCGTTCTCAGCTCCACCATCAACTGAATCAGATACATGATGAAGTAAGTACGGATAGAGGTATAGGAGCAAGCACCAATGCACACCGAGACTATTTGGCTTATTTGATTCAAAGGTATTTCGACAAGTAATAAAAACCCTCACAGTATCGTGAGGGTTTTCCGCATCCGCAAATAAACTTTACAGTTGGGGGGGGTCAAAGCAATATTGTTTTTCTTCAATTAGTTTTTTAGCAATACATCTTCTATGTTCCTTTAAGTTGGTTGCTTTCGTTTTTGTAAATCGCTTGAGCCCCATCAGTAGCATGCTCTGCTCATCTCCATCAGAGATTGCATACAAGGCTTCCTTCCCATTTTTTCGAACTTCTTCCACGGCATGGTGCAGGTAGTTGATACACATGGAGATCTTTTCGTTGTGTTTTGTTTCGCCATCTTTCTGGACCAGTTTTTCAGTTTTCAAAAGTGCAGATTCAAGCATGTATACTTCGATGATCATGTTTGCGACATTCATCATCACTTCTTGTTCTTCAGCCAGTTTTTGGCCTAGTTTTTTTGTGGCTGTTCCTGCCACCATCAGCACGGTTTTTTTCAGATTGTTTAATATTTTTTTCTCTTCGTGAAAAAAGCCTTCAGACACATCGTTAAAGGATGGAATGCTCATAAGCTCTTTAGCTACTGCCTTCGCTGGCCCAAAAAGGTCTATTTCGCCCGTCATGGCCTTTTTCATCATCATTTTCACCAATAGAAGTCGATTGATTTCATTGGTTCCCTCATAAATTCGAGAGATTCGTGCATCTCGGTAACAAGCCTCTATTTCTGACTCTGCAGAAAAGCCCATTCCACCATAAATTTGGACGGCTTCATCTGAGACGTATTGAATCATTTCTGAACCAAATACTTTGAGGATGGCACATTCTATGGCATATTCCTCCACTCCTTTTAGCTTGGAGTCTTGAGCAGATAGGCCTTCTTTTTCCAAACGATGGATGTGATCCTCAATATTTTGTCCTGCACGGTAATTACCGGCATCAGCAACAAATGTTTTGGTAGCCATTTCAGCCAGTTTGTATTGAATGGCTCCAAAGGAAGCGATGGGTGTTTTAAATTGTTTGCGTTCGTTGGCGTAATTTATAGCGTAATTCAATACTTTTTTTGCCGCACCGGTTACTGCTACACTTAGTTTAATTCGTCCTACATTTAAGGCATTCATAGCAATTTTAAACCCTTCTCCACGCTCCCCCAACATGGCCGATTTAGGTACTTTTACCTGGTTGAAAAATACCTGACGAGTAGATGAAGATCGAATGCCCAGTTTGGCTTCTTCAGGGTTAAGGGTTAAGCCCTCTACTTTATCTTTTTCAAAGATAAATCCGGTGATGTTTTTGTCGTCTTCGATTCGAGCGAATACGATGAATACCTGAGCGAAGCCGGCATTAGAAATCCATATTTTTTGCCCTGAGATTTCGTAGTGTTCTTCATCCTCAGTAAGAACGGCTTTTGTTTTCCCTGCGTTGGCATCGGAACCTGCATCTGGTTCGGTAAGATTGTAGCAGGCAATCCACTCACCGGAAGCGAGTTTTGGTAGGTAGTGTTGTTTTTGATCCTCGGTGCCGTAGAGCAAAACAGGTAAGGTTCCAATTCCCGTATGCGCTCCGAAAGCGGTAGCTACAGAGCCTGTTAGACTAGAAATCTCTTCACAAATCAGCATTCCCGTATTGAAGCTCATTCCCAGTCCGCTGTATTTCTCCGGGACACTTATAGCCAATAGTCCGAGCTCCCCTGCTTTTCGAATAATGTTTTCTACCAATGCATAATCTTTTTCTTCAAAACGCATCAGGTGTGGTCGAATTTCACGTTCGGTAAAATCCTGGGTGGCTCCAAGCATCATCTGTTGTTCTTCACCAAACTCCTCACGAATGAAAATTTCATCAGCTTGGGTTTCTTTCACCAAAAATTGTCCGCCTTTTAAATAGCTCATCCTGTATTATTTTAAAAGTTCGTAGATGCCCGCAGCACCTTGTCCGGTTCCTACGCACATGGTAACCATGCCGTAGCGTTGTTTTCTTCTGCGCATTTCGTTGAATAATTGTACGGAGAGTTTCGCCCCCGTACAGCCCAAAGGGTGGCCTAAGGCAATAGCTCCTCCATTGACATTTACGATAGTAGGGTCAATGTCAAGTTCTTTCAACACGGCAAGAGATTGAGAGGCAAAGGCTTCGTTCAGTTCTATTTGCTGAATGTCTTGTAATTTTAAACCTGATGCTTTCAAGGCTTTGGGTGCTGCATATACAGGACCCATACCCATAACTTTGGGTTCTAAACCTGCAACTTGATAGCTTAGCAATTGGGCAACAGGTTCAAGATTCAGCTCTTTGACCATTTTTTCAGACATGACCAACACAAAAGCTGCCCCATCAGAGGTTTGTGATGCATTTCCTGCGGTAACAGAACCCGAAGCTGCAAATACTGGACGTAAGCGAGCTAGTGCAGCTGTACTTGTTCCTCTTCGCGGTCCTTCATCGGTGTCAACAATGTAGGATCGGGTCTGTTTTTTTTCATTTTCATCTAAGAAGATTTCTTCCACATCAATGGGTACAATCTCGTCTTTAAATAATTTGGCATCGATTGCCTTTAAAGCCTTTTGATGTGAGTTGAAGGCGAATTCATCTTGCTCCGACCTTGATATAGAAAAACGATTTGCAACTTCTTCAGCCGTATTTCCCATGCCCCAGTACCAGCTTGGATTGTTCGTAGCTACCTTAGTGTTTGGAACGACTCTCCATCCACCAAAGGGGATGGGTGACATGGTTTCAACTCCACCTGCAATGATGCAATGTGCCATTCCCGCATTAATTTTTGCAGATGCTATGGCTATAGATTCAAGACCCGAAGAACAGTACCTGTTGATGGTCATACCCGGAACGAGATCCGTATTTAAACCCATTAGAGAAATCATGCGTCCAATATTCAATCCTTGTTCTGCTTCGGGGGTTGCATTTCCAACAATCACATCATCAATCCGATTGACATCCAAGTCTGGGATAGCCTTTACCAAATGGTTGACCGTAGCGGCTGCCAAGTCGTCAGGGCGCATAAATCGGAACACCCCTCGTGGGGCTTTACCTACAGCTGTTCGATATCCTTTTATGATGTATGCTTTCATCTTATCCGTCTTAATTTCGTAATGGTTTTCCTGTTTTGAGCATATGTTCTATGCGTTCCAGTGTTTTACGCTCTCCTGTGAGCGAAAGAAAAGCTTCTCTTTCTAGGTCGAGGAGGTACTGTTCGCTTACTAGAGTAGGCTTTGATAGGTCACCTCCTGCCATCACGTATCCGAGTTTTTCCGACATCAATTTTTCGTGTTCTGTAATGAAGCCTGCGTGCAACATGGAGTCTGCTCCTACGAGAAAAGAACCTAAAATTTGGTTCCCTAAAACTTTCACATTCTTTTCTTTTGAAGGGGGTCTGTATCCCTTTTCTGCTAGAGCTATTGCTGCAGCCTTGGCATCGCTAATTCGTCTTTTTTTATTGATAGAAATGCCATCAACACCTTTTCTTAAAAGTCCTAAATTCATGGCTTCGTGCGCTGAGCTAGAGACTTTAGCCATGCCAATGTTTAGAAAGAGCTCCCGAATTAGGGGGTTTTCAATATCTCCTGGATTGAATCGCTCTGATGCGCGTAAGGCCATTTCTTTAGAGCCTCCACCTCCGGGTATAAGTCCAACACCCATCTCCACCAAGCCCATGTAGGTTTCTGCTGCTGCTTGAGTTAGGTCTGCATGTAGGGATATTTCACACCCACCACCCAATGTCATGGCATGAGGTGCAACAACCACAGGAATATTCGAGTAACGAATTTTTTGAGTGGTTTGTTGGAAGGCTCGAACTGCAAAATCCAGTTCCTCATAATCTTGTTCAATGGCCATCATAAAAATCATGGCCAGATTAGCACCTACAGAAAAGTTGGCGCCTTGATTGGCAATGATTAGGCCTCGGTATTTTTCTTCCGTCAATTCAATAGCTTGTTGAATGGCTTGTAAAGTATCACCACCGACTGAATTCATCTTAGAATGAAATTCGAGGTTGACTATGCCATCGCCAAGATCAATCAATGAGGCAACCTCTTTTTGCCATATCAAATTGTTTTTTTTCCGAACGTGCAATTCGATGAGGCTGTCCTGACTTGGTATTTTTAGGTAGCCTTGCTCGAGTTGATTATAGTACAATTGGGACGATTCCTCAATGCGGTAAAAAGACGTTTGTCCATCCTCTAGCATTTTTTTCACCCAAGGAGCTATATCCCTTCCTAAAGCTGCCGCTTGATCATGTGCAGATTGAATCCCAATGGCATCCCAAATTTCAAAGGGGCCCAATTCCCATCCAAACCCTGCTTTAATGGCCTGATCTATGCGGTAAGTCTCATCCGAAATTTCGGGTATTCGATGAGATACATAGGCAAACATGCTGGTGAACATTTCTCGGTAGAAATCACCGACTTCACATTTACTATTGAAAAGGAATTTAATCCGTTGTCTAAGACTTTCAATTTCTTTAGCTTTGGCTAAAGCGGGGAATTTAATTCGATTTTGAGGCTTGTATTCAAAAGTTTTAAAGTCAAGAGATAAAATAATTTTCTTACCCTCCTCATTCTTAGTTTTCTTGTAAAAGCCCTGTTTTGTTTTATCTCCTAGCCATTTGTTTTCGTAAAGCTTTTGAACGTATTTGGGGAGTTTAAATTCTTCTCGAGCCAGGTCTTTTGGACAGTTCTCATAAAGGCCATGGGCTACATGAACCAGCGTATCCAAACCCACCACATCACAGGTGCGGAAAGTCGCCGATTTGGGACGGCCTATGATGGGGCCGGTAAGTTTATCGATGGCTTCTACGGTAAGTCCCTTATTTTTTACCAGATGAAATAGAGATAGGATGCCCGCAACTCCAATTCGGTTGGCTATAAAAGCTGGGGTATCCTTACAGAGTACCGTTGTTTTACCCAGGTGTCGATCGCCAAAATCCATCAGGAATTCAACAATGTTTGCATCTGTATGTTTAGTGGGTATAATTTCCAGTAGCTCCAAGTAACGCGGAGGATTGAAGAAATGAGTCCCTAAGAAGTGCTTTTTGAAGTCATCACTCCGATCCTTGAGCATCAAGTGAATAGGGATTCCTGAAGTGTTGCTGGATACAATACTTCCTTTTTTTCTATATTTTTCTACCTCATCATAAACCTGCTTCTTGATGTCTAGTCGCTCTACGACGACTTCGATTATCCAATCGGCATTCGATATTTTTTTAATACCGTCGCTTAGATTTCCAGTTTCAATTCTGCTAGCGAACTCCTTTTTGTAAAGTGGAGCCGGTTTAGATTTGAGGGTAGACTTCAGCGCTTCATTCACGATTCGGTCTTTTACTTTGGGGTCGTTCAAAGGTAAACCGGCTTTTTCTTCCACTTCATTTAATTCACTGGGGGCAATGTCTAGTAAGAGTACATCGAGGCCAATGTTTGCCATGTGGCAGGCTATTCGAGATCCCATGATTCCCGAGCCAATAATAGCTACTTTTTTCAGGCTTCTTTTAAATTTCATTTTTCAGTTCTTCAACAGATACGTCTATTGAATCCATAACCTTGTAGAAGGTGTCTAAATCCTCTTGGGTGATTTTTTCGAAGACACGTTCGTTAAATAGTTTTACATTTTCTGAAGCGATTTTCCGATAACTTAATCCCTTCTTGGTTAAGAATATGTGTACTTTTCTTTTGTCTGATGAGTCTGTTTTTTTTCGAATGTAACCCTGGTCATGCATTCCTTTGAGTGTTCGGGTTAAGCTTCGAGATTCCATACCCATTTTAGGTCCCAGTCGGGTCGACAATATTCCGTCTTTCTCGATGTTTAGCAAGGCAAACCCCGTAGAGGCTGTTGCGTTATGATCTTTAGCTTGCTCATTGTAAAATCTTGAGATGCCGTGCCAAGAAGACCTAATTCTGAAATCGATAATGTGTGTTTTTTCGTTCATTGTATATGTGCTTTACTCAAAGCTACTAAAAAAAAGTATGCAAGCATAATTAAATTGTAATTATTTGGCATGCATACCTTTTTTTGTTGGTTGTAGATATCTGTAAAACCTTTTATTGGTAGGAGTTTTAGGGCTTTTTTTGAGTGCAAAAAAAAAGCTATAACGGTAATTGTTAGAGCTTAATTTAGTGGATTTTACGTCTTTAATTATTCAGAAAACAGCTTTGAGCGTTTGTTTTGAACGTGTTTATGAGCTGTAAATTTCACGGTATTCATTTTCGTATTTTGCCCGTATCGGCTTTCTTTTTAATTTGAGCGTAGCCGTAAGTTCACCTCCGTCAACCGTCCAGACATCTTTCATAAGCACGAATTTTTTGACCTGCTCGTAGGGAGCGAATTGTTGATTGTATCGGTTGATTTCACTCTCGTATTTTTTCAGGACTTCAGGGTGTTCAGTCATCTGCGAATTGGTGGTGAATTCGATGTCGTGAAGTTGGCACCAAACTTTAAGGGATTCAAATTCTGGAACGATGAATGCACCTGGCATTTTTTCACCATCTCCGAGTACCATGACTTGTTCAATGATTCTGGATTCTTTGAATTTATTTTCCATGACCTGAGGAGTAATGTATTTTCCACCTGAGGTTTTAAAAATTTCTTTTTTACGGTCGGTGATTTGCAGATACACTCCGTCAACCATTTTTCCGATATCTCCAGTGGCAAACCATCCGTCTTCATCAATGACTTCTGCTGTCAGGTCGGGTCTTTTGTAGTAGCCCATCATCACATTCTGTCCTTTACATAGAATTTCTCCATCTTCTCCAAACTTTACCCTTACACCTTTCATAACCTTTCCAACGGTACCGTAACATCTTCCTCCTTTATCAGGGGTGTTTACAGCAACTACAGGCGAGGTTTCTGACAGGCCATAGCCTTCAAAAATTGGGATTTGAGCGGCCGTGAATACTCGAGCCAATCGAGGTTGTAAAGCTGCCGCGCCCGAAAAGATGTATTTGATGTTGCCACCAACGGCTTCGCGCCATTTGCTAAAAATAAGTTTGTTGGCAATCTTCAATTGAAACTCGTAAAGGGCTCCATTTTTCCCTTCGAGTTCGTGACGAAGCCCTAGGTTCAAAGCCCAAAAGAATAGGTTCTTTTTAATTCCCTTTAGCTCAGAGCCTTTGGCAACAATTTTGTCGTATATTTTTTCTAATAAGCGGGGTACTGTTGGCATGATACTCGGTTTAATTTCTTTTAAATTATCGCCGATTTGTTCGATGCTTTCTGCGTAGTATATAGAGGTTCCTTTGAAGAGGTAATAGTATTCCACCACACGTTCAAAAACGTGGCAGAGGGGTAAGAAGCTTATGGCTCTGTCGGTTTCATCCAATGGGAGGGAGTCTTTAAGCCCAATAAGTTGAGAGAACAAATTGTCGTGAGACAACATCACTCCTTTTGGATTTCCCGTAGTCCCTGAAGTGTAAATGATGGTAAACAGGTCAGATGATTTTACCTCCAGTTGATGTGCTTTCATTTTTGAGGCTTTTGGGTTTTCCATTCCGTCCTCAATAATTTCATGCCAATCTTTAGCATTTTCAATTTCATCAAATGCATAGATGGCTTCTAAAGATTCGACCTTGTCGACAAGCGTGTGTACTTTTTCAAAAATTTCTTCAGAGCCTACAAATAGAATTCGTGTCGCAGAATCTTTGAGAATGTATTCGTAGTCATCGGTAGTGATGTTTGGATAGATAGGGACGTTGATGGCTCCAATTTTACTGATGCCCATATCAGCCAATGCCCATTCGGGACGATTGGCAGAAACGATGGCAATTTTATCGCCTGGATTTACACCTAAATTTAACAATCCATAGCCTACTGCGTCAGTAATCTTAACGAATTCATCCGCTGAATAGGTTCTCCATACGCCGTCTTCCTTTCCCGCCAGTACATCAGGTTTGTTAAATTTTTGCTGGGTATATTCTGCGAGTTCAAATATTCTCGTGGGTTTCAAATTCATGCCGTTTATTTTAAATCAACTAGTACATTCAAATCTACTAAATTTCCATCAAAATCAATTTGAGCTTTTGAACTCCGATTATGATAACTTACATTTGATAAAATTTGATCATGGCTCAGAATCCTCACGTGCTAGACACCCCTATTGAATTCCTAAAAGGAGTTGGGCCTCAGCGTGCGGATATTTTACAAAAAGAGTTGCACATATTTCGGTACCGAGATCTCCTGGAGTTTTATCCATTTCGGTACATTGATAAAACCAAATTTCACAAGATTTCTGAATTGCTTTCCGATCTGGCAGATGTGCAAATTGTGGGGAAAATTACACGTATCACAGAAGAGGGTGTAGGACGTAAAAAACGTTTGAAGGCCATCTTTGAAGACGAAACCTCCTCTATGGAATTGGTATGGTTCAAAGGAGTTTCTTGGGTAAAGAAATCGCTTAAGTTGCAAGAAGAAATTGTTGTTTTCGGGAAACCAACCTTGTACAGAAATACCTTTAGTATCTCACATCCCGAAATAGAGTCTCTTGAGAATTACAAAAAGAGCTTGGTAACTGCCATGCAGGGCGTGTATCCATCTACAGAAAAACTCACAAACAAGTTTTTGCACTCCAAAGGCATTGCCAAATTAATGCATGAGTTGTTGGCCCAGGTAGCGGAGTACATTTCCGAAACATTATCGCTGAACATCCGAAAGGAGTACAAGCTCATTTCCAAACGAGATGCTTTGTTGAATGTGCATTTCCCGAAATCCGAGGAGCTTTTACGACAAGCCCATCGTCGATTGAAATTTGAAGAATTCTTTTTCATTCAATTGGCCTTGTTGAAGATGAAGCTACATAAAAAACAAGTGTACAAATCCTATCCCTTTACGGATATTGGGAATCATTTTAACGAGTTTTATAAAAAGCAATTGTCTTTTGAGCTAACTGGTGCTCAAAAGCGCGTTTTAAAGGAAATTCGAACGGATGTGGCGTCTGGAAAGCAAATGAATCGTCTGGTACAAGGCGATGTGGGGTCGGGTAAAACCATTGTGGCCTTAATGGTCATGTTGATGGCAAAGGATAACGGATTCCAATCTTGCTTGATGGCGCCTACAGAAATTCTTGCC
>ERZ1049444.1949-NODE-1949-length-14445-cov-4.755038_pt1 | contig 14445 bp, 11 predicted proteins | sample MGYA00383101_ERZ1049444 | MGnify/ENA primary metagenome ERZ1049444 (study PRJEB29581, sample SAMEA5548371) | metagenome | biome: marine; feature: coastal; material: water | depth 50 m | study: Short-term variability in the microbial, nano- and picoplankton...
TGCTGAAGAGGCTCCTGCTGAAGAAACTCCTGCTGAAGAAACTCCTGCTGAAGAGACTCCTGCTGAAGAAACTCCTGCTGAAGAAACTCCTGCTGAAGAAACTCCTGCTGAAGAGGCTCCTGCTGAAGAAACTCCTGCTGAAGAGGCTCCTGCTGAAGAGACTCCTGCTGAAGAGACTCCTGCTGAAGAGGCTACTGCTGAAGAGGCTCCAGAAAAATAGCATTTTAGATTTTTCCATGAAAAAAGAGGCCTGTTTTTACCTAGGCACTATAATTGGAAAATACAGTTTTAAAGGAGAATTATTAATTAAAACTGACACGGATAACATAGAAAGTTATCTCAATTTGTCAAGTTTTTTTATTGAGATTGAAAATAAGTTAGTTCCTTATTTTATAGAAAAATGTCTAATTCATAAATCCTCACTATTGCGACTCAAATTAGAAGATGTGTCTAACGAAGAGATTGCAAATTCATTAATAAAAAAGAAAACTTACCTCCCGCTTGAACTTCTTCCTCCTCTTGAAGGAAAAAAGTTTTATTATCACGAAGTTATTGGGTTCAAAATTATAGATCAAAAAGAAGGGGAGATTGGTACTATTATTAAAATAAATGATAAAACTACACAACCTCTTTTTGAAGTTAATGAGGGGAATAATATTGTATTGATTCCCTTACATGATGATTTACTGATTAATGTCGATAGAAAAAATCAAAGTATTTTAGTTAATCTTCCCGAAGGACTTATAGATCTTTTTCATTAATGATTTTATTAAAATATGTACCTTTGTAATCTATCATAAATAGAATATGAAGCCAGATTTATTTAATGCTCCAGATTATTATAATATTGATGATTTACTCACTGAAGAACACCGGTTGGTTAGAGATGCCTCAAGAAGTTGGGTGAAAAAAAATGTATCCCCAATAATTGAAAAACACTCACAAGAGGCTACTTTTCCAAAAGAATTAATTCCTGGGTTAGCTAATATTGGAGCTTTTGGACCTTATATTCCTGAGAAATACGGTGGGGCGGGATTGGATTATATAAGTTATGGTTTAATAATGCAAGAGATTGAAAGAGGTGACTCAGGCATTAGATCAACCGCATCTGTTCAATCTTCACTTGTGATGTTTCCGATATGGAAATACGGTAGTGAAGAACAAAAAAAAAGATATTTGCCTAAATTAGCTGATGGCTCTTACATGGGGTGTTTTGGATTAACAGAGGCTGATCATGGTTCTAATCCTAGTGGGATGACTACTCGATTTACAGATAAAGGAGATCATTACTTACTAAATGGATCTAAACTATGGATCTCCAACTCTCCTTTTGCTGATATAGCAGTTGTTTGGGCTAAAAATGATGAAAATCGAATTCATGGTTTAATTGTAGAAAGAGATATGAAGGGTTTTAGCACACCTGAAACACATAATAAATGGTCTTTACGAGCTTCTGCAACTGGTGAATTAATCTTTAATAACGTTAAAGTTCCAAAAAAAAACTTGCTTAATGGAAGATCTGGATTAGGAGCCCCTCTTTCTTGCCTTGATTCAGCTAGATATGGAATTGCTTGGGGGGCAATTGGAGTAGCGATGGATTGTTATGATACAGCGCTTCGTTATGCAAAAGAAAGAATACAATTTGATAAGCCAATTGCGGGGACACAATTACAGCAAAAAAAATTAGCTGAAATGATAACTGAAATTACAAAAGCTCAGCTTTTGGCATGGAGGCTCGGTGTGCTCAAAAACCAAGGAAAAGCAACCTCCGCACAAATCTCTATGGCTAAAAGAAATAATGTTGCTATTGCTGCTAATATTACAAGGCAAGCAAGGCAAATGTTAGGAGGTATGGGGATTACTGGTGAATATTCTATAATGAGACATATGATGAATTTAGAATCTGTTCTAACTTATGAAGGAACCCATGATATACATTTATTAATTACAGGTTTAGATGTTACAGGCTTAAATGCTTTTAAATAAAATCTAAAAATCAAATACAAATCCAAAACTTGGGATAAGACTGTTAGGGCTATCAGTATCTATAGGAACTATATTTCTAGGGATTATAATTGATCCATCAATATCTCGTTGCAACCCATATTCTTGGGGTTCTGGTGTTGATTGTGATAAAAAATTTTGAATGTCAATATAAAAATTGAATGATAAATTTTTAAAATTCCACTTTTTATCGATTCTAATATCTCCTTGACTAAAAGCTCCTATTTTTTCATAATTTAAACTATTATAATCTAATATTATAATAGGATATGATTTAGATGTAAGTGCTAAATTAGTTTTAGCATAAGGAGTCTTTCCAGCATAACGATATCTAAGAGAAAATTCCCAATTTCTTTTTAATTTATATCCCCCAGTAAATGAAAGAAGGTTTCTACTATCCCATACTGTTGGAAGAAGTGGGCCATTTTTCCGACTAAATTGACTAAAAAAGTGCGTGTAAGCCAATATTCCATAAACCCTTCGACTTAACTTTTGTTGAAATAATAGTTCTAAACCATAAGTATTTCCTCTTCCTGAATCAACAATTGGCTCATTCCCTAGAACTTCAAATCCCCCACCTTTATTTGCAATAGAAACCTGGTCCAAAACTGAAACTGGGTATTGACTATAATCTTTTAAAAAGCCTTCTAATGTAATTCTAGAAGTAGTTTCCAAATTATATTCTAAACCAATAACACAATGATTTGATTGTGTATATCGGTTTTTTCTATTTATAAATTTATCTTCAGAATCTTTAAACCCTAGCATTGTATAAGTTGGAATTTTAAAATATCTTCCTAATGAAGTATTTAATTTCCATTTTTGATCTTCTGAAAAAATATAGCTTACAGAAAGTCTTGGAGATAGATTATTTAATAATCCAGATCCATTACTGAAACTATCAGCATCAGTTCTAAGTCCAAAAGAAATACTCAATTTATTATTGTAAAAGGAACGGCTTATTTGACCAAAAAAACCATATTTTAGAAAATCAATAGATGTATTATAATTAATTTCATTTAGAACACCTGATGTGCTATTTGTATATAATGAATGTTGAAAATTAAATCCATAAGAAAACTTTAACTCGTCACTAAATTCAGTAAAATGTATTCTTATTTTAGATTCCTTTTCTTTAGAATTGTTTTCAAAAACAACTCCTTTTTTATCAATATTATTTGTAAATCGACTAAAAATATTTTGAAATTTATTAGTGCTAAATGTTGTTCTCACACGACCTTTTCCAGATTTATATTTTCTTGTCCAAGACAGTCCAAGAGTTAATGTTTGTTGTTTAATTATTGGAACTTGTTCAATCGTAGCTTGTATTTCAGAATCAAACTCTTCAGGTTCTGTAACCGAAAAGTCATCTATTGAACCCAAACCTAAAAAAGTTATAGTGTTGTAATTATCAATTTTATGATTTAGTTTGAATTGGTAATCCCAATAATCCGGCCTAATTGGTAGTCCTACAAACTCAAAAACATACTGAAGGTAACTTCTTCTTAAAGAAAGCATTAAACTTGTATTTGATCTTTTTTTATCAACTATGAACAATGGTGTATTAATAGTGATTCCTGCTTCACTAGCACCCAATCTAACTTTTCCATTCATTTTTTGATCATTACCCTCCCTTTGTTCAAAAACCAAAACACCTGAGAGTGGATTGTCAAACTCTGCTCCAAAAGCAGAAGTAGCTAGGCTAACTTGTCTAACAAAATCAATATTTACCATTCCAACTGGACCTCCTGCACTTCCTTGAGTGCTAAAATGATTAATGTTTGGTATTTCAATTCCATCTAAATAATATACCGTTTCATTTGGAGCTCCACCACGAATAATAAAATCATTTCTAAACCCTCCAATTGAAGGAGAAATCCCTGGAAGACTCTGAGCGACTTTGGTAATATCATTATTTCCACCTGGATAAGTTTCAATTTCTATTGCTGAAAACGTTTGATTAGATAAAGGGGTCTCTTTGGAGGTGCTAAATGAACTGTTTAAAACTACTACTTCATCAAGAGATTGGGCAGTTTCTTCTAATTTAAAAAGCAAATCAGAAGTCCCAACAGACTTCACTAGAACATTGTATTTAATTTGACTTTTATATCCTAAAAACCCAACAACTACATTGTATGTTTTAGTTTCCACATTTTCAAATTTGAAATATCCATTTTTGTCAGTAATAACTCCCTTTGAAGTTCCTTCAATTATTACTGTTGACCCCTGTAAAGGTGATAAAAGTTTAGCATCAAGAACCCTTCCTTTAATGTTTCCAATATTTTGAGAAAATAAAATAGTAGAATACAATAAAATAAAAATAAAGTAGCACAGTCTCATTAAATTAATATTTAAAAACTGGTGCAATATTAAAATTAATTAATTTAAAATTTTAATTATAACTCTTTTGTTTTGACTTTTTCTTGTGACTTTTTTTTGATCTTTCTTTTAATCTTTGCTTTGCCTTTTCTAATGCTTTTTCTCTCTCTTTTAAATCAAATTCATTGCGAAGGCCTATAAGGTCATCTTCAGAAATAGTTTCCTGATCAGAAGCCTGAATAGACACATCCTTTGTTGAGAATGATGCTTTATTTGTTTGTCTTCTCATTATTTGCTTCGCGGATTTTAGATTGAAATATAATCCAGGATCTATTAATTTATTGGCAATATAATTTTCATTTTTAGTTTTATCCCACCTTACAAAAATAAATCCACCAAAAATAGAATCTAACTTAACTCTAAAAACATGAGCTTTGTTTGGTAACGTTTGATATACCGATATTTTTTCAGGTACATACCCTGCAAGATCCAACAATTCTTCTACAAATAACCTTTGTCCATCCAATGAAGAATCATTTATAGGCTCGAAAATTTCATAATCATCATCATAATCTTGACTGATTAAAAAAATAGATTTTAAAATCAATAATATAAAGAAAAACATCCTCATGTTTAAATTTACAAAATTTAATATATTTTAAATACAACCTTAAATTAAACTAGTCTAGAAAGTACCTTGGGTGGGAATCGAACCCACACTCTCGAAAGAACTGGATTTTGAATCCAGCGCGTCTACCAATTCCGCCACCAAGGCATTAGAGTGTGCAAACTTATAAAATAATTCTATTTACTCATTATTTCTTTAAAGAAATAGGTTAATGACCCAAATTAATTTTTAAATTTGCAAACTCTAAACTATTAAATAGTTGAAAACTCCAGCTAAAATATTTTCATGCACACAAAGTGAAGCATTGTCAAAGCTAATTGCTGATTGCCATAGCCAGCCTGTTGGTAAAGTATTATTTTCAAGATACAGTGATGGTGAGTTTCAACCTTCTTTTGAAGAATCTGTTCGAGGTGCAAGAATATTCATAATTGGTTCAACACATCCAAGTTCAGAAAATTTAATGGAAATGCTCTTAATGCTTGATGCAGCTAAACGTGCATCAGCAAGGCATATAACAGCTGTCCTTCCCTATTTTGGATGGGCAAGACAGGACAGGAAAGACAAGCCTAGGGTGCCAATAGGTGCAAAATTAATTGCAAAATTAATTGAGGCTGCTGGAGCTACTAGAATTATAACAATGGATTTGCATGCAGATCAAATCCAAGGTTTTTTTGAAAAACCTGTGGACCATTTATTTGCATCTAGTATTTTTCTTCCTTACATAAAATCATTAAAACTTGATAATTTAACTATAGCATCTCCAGATATGGGTGGATCTAAAAGAGCATATGCTTACTCTAAATTTCTTCGAAGTGATGTTGTAATTTGTTACAAACAAAGAACGAAAGCCAATATAATTTCTCATATGGAATTGATAGGGGATGTAAAAGGAAAAAATGTTGTTTTAGTTGATGATATGGTTGATACAGCTGGAACTCTTGCAAAGGCTGCTGATCTAATGATTGAAAGAGGTGCCTTGTCAGTAAGAGCTATATGCACTCATGCAATTCTTTCAGGAAATGCTTATGATAAAATCGAAAAATCAAACTTAGAAGAATTAATAGTAACTGACTCTATTCCTTCAAAAAAAGATCACGATAAAGTTCGTGTTTTAAGTTGTGCCCCATTATTTGCTAAAGTCATGAAGAGTGTTCACAATAATTTATCAATCAGTTCAAACTTTATTAATTAAATAAAAATATAAATTATATACAATGAAATCAATAACAATTAAAGGATCTAAAAGAGAAAGCGTAGGCAAAATAGCTACAAAAGCCTTACGTAATGCTGGAAGAGTTCCGTGCGTATTGTATGGTGGAGAGAATTCACTTCACTTTTCTGCATTAGAACTTGATTTCAGTAAATTAGTATATACTTCAAATGCGCATACTGTTGTAATAGCTCTGGAGGATGGAACAAAAATAGATGCAGTTCTTCAAGATATTCAATTTCATCCTGTCACCGATTCAATTCTTCATGTAGATTTTTATCAATTATTTGATAATCGGGAAATTTCTATGAATATTCCAGTAAAAGTAGAAGGTGCTGCTCCTGGAGTTTTAAATAGTGGAGGTACTTTAATTTTAAATAAACGTAAATTAAAAATTAAATCTATTCCAACTAATCTTCCAGACTTTATAACTGTTGATATTTCTGGATTAGAGCTGGGTGATAAAATTTATACTGCAGATTTTAAAACAGAAAAGTACGCTTTTCAACACTCTGACAATACAGTTATTTGCCAAGTTAAAATATCTCGAGCATCTCTCGATCCTGATGAGGAAGAGGTTGAAGAAGAAAGTGCAGAAGATTCTGAAGGAACAGAAAAAGCAGAAAAAGTAGAAGGTGAAGAAGAAAATAAAGATAAAAAAGGCCCTGCAAAAGAAGAATCTTCTTCAAAAAATTGATTTTAAATATTTATCAGTGTCAAAAGCACCTCTAATTAGAGGTGCTTTTTTTATTTTAGCATTTAATGTGGTTAATTAATTTATTTAAAAATCAATCTAAATCTAATAAAATGAAAAAATTTCTTATTGTTGGGTTAGGAAATTTTGGTCAAGATTATGTTGGTACTAGACATAATATAGGTTTTGAAGTACTAGATAAATTAATTGATAAGCATGATAAAAAATTTGAGGTTTCTAGACATGCTTTAAAAAGTTCATTTAAATATAAGGGTAAGATTTTTATATGCATAAAACCTACCACTTTAATGAATCTTAGCGGTAAAGCTGTTAAATATTGGATTCAAAAAGAAAAAATTGATATTGAAAATATTCTTATTGTAACTGATGATTTAAATATTCCTTTTTGTCAACTTAGACTTAGAGCAAGGGGAAGTTCTGGAGGGCATAATGGTCTTAAAAATATCGAAGATAATTTAAACACTTCAAATTATTCTAGATTGAGATTTGGAATAGGAGACAAAAAAATGAAATCTCAAGTTGATTTTGTCTTAGGAAAATGGCTGGAAATTGAAAAAATTTCTTTAAGAGATAAAATATCTCTTAGCTGCAGAATAGTATTAAGTTTTGGGACTGATGGTCTTCAAAATACTATGAATAATTTTAACAATAAAGTCTAAGGCTCAGTTTGAAATTGATTAATTCCTGAATCTGAATTATTACCCTGTTGATCAAAAGTAATAACCTGCCAGAAATAAGTTGTATTGACAATTAATTGATGAGTAAATAAAGTTTGTGATATTTTATTTCCAAGTTTTGTCAGATTATCATTAGCAGTTCCTAAATAAAAATCATATCCAAAAATATTATTGTCCTCATCACTACTTGTCCATAAAAATTGTACTATATCAGAGTTAGTGAGTGATATTATTTCTTCATTTGACGGGTAAACCAAATTAGCTGGCTGAGGTAAAAAGTCACCAGTTACATTTCCTTCCAAATAAAATTCCCATTTTTCACTTTCACTTGTTATTATTGTTGAATTTGATATTGAAAGTACTGACCAAGAATACGCGGCTCCTTTTGGTAGTGTTAATTTTTTGGAAATAGTTTGAGGAATTTCTCCATTAGATTGAACTCCGCTTGTTGTGTCTTTATATTTAAAATTTGTAGACTTGTTTATAGCAATAAGTTCATAATAGTCAGTATGCTCTGATTTTGACCAGGAAAAATCAACTCTACTTTGATCTAAACTTATACTTGTTGCAGTGTTACAATTATTACCATTATCCGGGGATAATAAAATTGCCGGATTTGGATCAGGTATCGAATCTTTACCACACCCAATAATTATAAAGAAAAATATAAATATTTTAATTTTCATCTTTTAATAATTTTAACTGTTTGAGTTCCCCTATTTGTAATAATATTCATAATATAAACTCCTGGAGGATATTCATTCATAGACCATTCAAAAGAATTTTTACCATCATAAAGGTTTATTTTATCTGATTTTATAAATTCTCCTTCTATGCTATAAAATTCTATATTTAAATTATTGCTCTGGTTCCCAATAAAAATTTCTGCAACTGAACTAACTGGGTTAGGAGAAACATAAGCATTTTGACTAATATTAATTGTTCTTTGATAAGATCCCTGACAGCCTAAATCCGTTGAAACCTTATATTGATTTATTCCTTTCTTTAGCGGTAATCTTACATTATCAGATTTATCATAACTATAGGATTTCCCATTTAATTCAACTAAATAATTATCCCCTCCATCTAAATTTAAATTTAATTCGTGATCAGCATAATTCACAATAGCGTTAACTGTTAGCTGCTCTGGCTCATTTATTGCCGCAGTAAAACATCTTTCTATTTGTTGATCATCATTAGAATAAATACATAACATATAATCCCCACTTTGAAGATTACTAATAGTTTTACCAGTCTGTCTAGTAAAATCTCCTTGCTCATTATAACCATTTGGACCCAATAAGTTATAGCTATAGTTGAAGTCTGCAAAAGCTGAAATTGATATTGAACCATTATTTCTTGTTATACAACTTTCATCAAATTTTATAATTTGAAAATTATTTTGTGCATCAAAATCACAAATGTCTCCTTCTCCATCTAAATCGCTATCAACTTGGTCTTGATTGGTAATTTTAGGACAATTATCTATTGAATCTGCAAAACTGTCAAAATCACTATTTATTAATAACTCTCCTTTAATAGTAATGTTGAGTTCAAAACTTAATAATTCTCCTGAATCTGCTGGATAATTATCTTCAATGTTTAATGTCCAATATCCAAATGCAGATTTTCCAATCAATCCACCTATAGGTTGGTTAGGTCGAAAGCTTCCTGTAAATGGAGGACTTGCATTATTTATTGATACACTAGAATTTTGAGAAAAAACAGTATTAGTGAAATTATCTCCAGACTCTAATGGAGTTCCTAAACCAATATTTTCAGCAAGACTAAAAATTGATCCATCAGGAGAAACTAAAAACAACGAGAGGTCTGACACATATGAGTGATCAATATTCAAAAGGACTTCAATATCACTTATTGTGTTCACATCACTAATGAAAATTGAAGAAGTTGTATACCCAACACTTTCAAAGCTTGGAGCGTCATTGAGCAGTAAAGGTAAGTTGCTTGCAACGTAATTATTATTAGTAATTTTTGCAGTAATAAATGAAAACACTTCAGACCAATCACTAGTTCCACATTCGTTTATTGAAGCTACTCTCCAAAAATATGTAGTTGCAGGATCTAATTCTGTTATATTTAAAAAATTATTTTCTGTATTTATCTGATAATTTAAAGTTTCAAAACTTAAACTTGTAGAAATTTCAAATATATAATTTGAGGTGTTTGGATTCGTATTCCATTCAAATTGAAAATCTAAAACTTCTTCATTTCCCTGAGTAGGTAGTAATAGATTAGGAGCAGACATGAAGTCTGTGTAATTATTAATATCAATAGGGAAAACTGCAGACACATTTCCTGAAGAAGCAATCACCTCAATTCTATTTGCCCCTATAGGAATATTTGAGAATCCAGATAGAGTAAGCCCTATATTTGTGGCATTTGATGAAAATGAATTTTGATCAAAGGAAGAATTTAAACCATTAGATAAATTTATTGTGTTAAGTGAAATTGGGTCATCCAAATTATCATAAACTCCTACATCAAATAGAATTGTTTCAGTTTGTGGGTTACAAAAATTATATGAAAATTGATCAAACAAAACTGCAAAAGGTCTTTGCTGAATTTGAATTGGTTTTTTGTTTACCGAATAATAAATTGAATTTTTCGGAATAATTTTTATTCTTGCATTTTCAGATGAAATTCCACTTGGAACTCTATAAACATATTCACCATCATTAGGAGTAGAATCAATAATTGAAATGTTAAAATTTTGACCTGCGTCCAAAGATAAAACTATAGCCACATCCAAAGTGCCTATTGGATCTATATTAGTATTCGCTACATCCCATTGAATAATAACTCTATCTCCTGTTTTCCATATATTTTCATCTTCAGATTGAGAGGTTACGCTAAAAGGTCCTGCATTTTCTATTACCGTTAAAGTCATCGAATCAGTAGAGGATTGACCTCCCTGCCCAATTAATATAGGTGATCTATCTCTGACTGTTAATCCCCAATTTAATTCTCTGGGAGAGTTAGAGACAGTTTCCCAAGCAGAACCCAATGTCGGATTATTCTGTGTTAACTCCCCATTTAAAACAGACACCAAATTTGGTATACTTCTCAATGGACTCGAAGATGGAGGAAGTGATCTTGCAGTTGCCCCAGAATAATTATCAGGTCCAAATTGAGATACTGTCATTAATCCACTATCAATTTGCTCCCAACAATATGTTAACTGATCATTATCTATATCGGTAGCTGTAGCCTTAAGCTCATATGCTGTTCCTTTTGGTAGGATAAAATCAGTGCCTGCATTAGCAATTGGTGGATTGTTGTTTAATTCTGTTGAACTATAACAAGATTGTGTGTCTAGATAATTCAGAATGTTTTCTATGCTTTTAAAATTAAAATAAGGGTCGCTGTGTGCTTGAAGATCATCTGGACCAGTTATTCCTGCATATCCCATAATTGTACTTCCACTACCAGGCTCAACATTTGCTCCTGATCCTTCATCGTTGAAGGCAAAAGTATGATACGCGCCAAATTGATGTCCCATTTCGTGAGCTACATAATCTATATCAAAAAAATCAGTTAAAAATTCTGTATTAGTGTTTGAAAAGCCATGAGATGTAAATGCACTTCCTTTTAATCCATTTACACATACACATCCTATGCATCCAGCATTCCCATTATTAGAACCAAAAGAAAATAAATGTCCAATATCATAATTTTCTTCACCAATGTTTGTTGTAAGATCCTCCTGAACCTCTGAATTAAAATCATCTGAAAATGGATCTGTCTCTGGATCAGTGTAAATAATCTCTGTTCCAGAAATTAATTGCATTGTTATACTTAAATCAGTCTCATAAATACTGTTTACACGATTCATTGTAGAGACAATCGCTGCAAGTGCATCCTCTTGTGCTGTTCCATTTTCGTCATCATTATCATCCCAATAAATTGTATACTCTGCATCAGTAGCAATAGCTAATCTAAAAGTTCTTAATGTTTTATCATTATTTATTCTAGTAAACAAATCTTTATCATTATTTATCTTAATGTCTGATTTATAATATAAATCTGTTATTGTTTTGCATTCCCATTCTTTTTTAATTTTCTCACTCCTTTTATAGGTGTAATGTTTCCCTTTTAATTTTCTATAGGGTTGAATAAATACATTTTCTTTACCAGGAATATTAATCCAAGCACTAACACCTTTAGGAGACAATGTCATTCTTAAAGAAACATTAGGTCGTTTTTCGCTAAACCCTTTATAAGTTTTAATTGAGGGGTGTCTCAAAGAAAGCTCAGGTGACAGTATTAATATCTCTTCAATATTAAATGATTCGTAGTCGTCATTTTCATTTGGAAGTAAAATAAATTTTTGCTTTTGAACTTTAAACTCATTTTGAAATTTCAAATCATTTAAACTAAAAGTTTTTACTGGAGTGTTATCAATCTCTTCAGTCTGATTTATATCAAAAACCCAATAATCTTGTGATCTAAGATTATTAGAAAAGAATACTATAGCTATAAACAATGATATGTTTAAAGATAACTTTTTCATATAATTCAAAAATTCAACTCAAAATGATAAAATGAAAATAGTATTTTTGGTTATTAATTTCTAATATACTGAATTTTAATGAAGGTTTATAAACGCATTGAAGATTATACTAATTTAAAACGATCTTTTCTAACTATAGGAACTTTTGATGGTGTGCATATTGGACATCAAGCTATAATAAACAAACTGGTTCATGATGCTCACGCCAATAATGCTGACGCGGTTGTTTTAACTTTTTTTCCCCATCCTAGAAATGTTATTCAAGTTGAAACAAATCTATCACTTATTGATAGTATGAAAGAAAAAGAAAATCTATTGCGAAAGCTAGGAATTGATATTTTAATTATTCACCCATTTACAATGGCATTTTCAAATCTTAGTGCTCAAAAATTTACACGGGATATATTAGTTAATAAATTAAATGTTTCTAAATTGTTTATTGGATATGACCATCGATTTGGTAAAAACAGGACAGCTTCAGTTTCTGATTTAATTTCATACGGTCAAACTTATGATTTTGATGTTGATGTTATTCCAGCTCAAGATATTAATGCCATTTCTGTAAGTTCAACAAAAATAAGAAAAGCACTCTTTAATGGAGATGTCAAGCTTGTAAGTAAGTATTTAGGAAGAAAATATCAGCTTGAAGGAATTGTTGTACATGATCAAGGTTTAGGGTCTAAAATAGGTTTTCCAACTGCTAATATTGAAATTACTTCAAAAAATAAAGCGTTGCCAAAAACCGGAGTCTACTGGGTCTCTATGGTGTGGAAGAATCAAATATATTTTGGAATGTTAAATTTTGGTGTTAGACCTTCTGTGTCAAGTAAAAAACATACTATTGAAATCCATTTTTTTAATTTTGATGAAAACATATATGATGAAACCATTAATATAAGTTTTCATGTCAAAATTAGAGATGAGAAAAAATTTGATTCATTAGAATCCCTAAGAAAACAACTTGAAATTGATAAAAAATTCTGTTATGAATTGGAAAAAACTAATTAACAAATAGACTATTTTTGTCTTTTAAATATTAAAAAATGTTAGCACTTTTATACATCCGAGAAAATAGGGATTTAATTATTGAAGCTCAAAAGAAAAGAAATTATGATGCTGAAAAGATTTTAGATGAAATAATTAAACTTGACTCTATAAGGAGAAATAAGCAAACTGAGCTAGAAAATAACTTAGCTAAAGCTAACAGTATAGCTAAAGAAATTGGGGAATACTATAAAGCTAGTGAAAATGAAAAAGCAAATACTTTAAAAAAAGAGTCGTCTAATCTTAAAACTAGTTCAAATAGTCTTCAAGACAGTTTAAACGAAATTGAAAAGAAACTTCTCGATCTTAGAACACAAATTCCAAATATTCCACATGAAACTGTTCCCCACGGGGTTTCTGAAAAAGACAATGAAGAGATTTTCAAAAGTGATAACCTTGTTAAACTACCTAAGAATGCACTTCCCCACTGGGAATTAGCTGAAAAATATAATATCATTGATTTTGATCTAGGAAGTAAAATTTCTGGTTCTGGATTTCCTGTATATAAAAATAAAGGAGCTAGGCTTCAACGCGCATTAATAAATTTTTTTCTTGACAAAAATATTTCTGCAGGTTATACTGAATTTCAGGTTCCACATCTTGTAAATGCAGAATCAGGTTTTGGAACAGGTAATCTTCCTGATAAGGAAGGTCAAATGTATCATGCACAAGAAGATGATCTTTATTTAATTCCAACCGCAGAAGTTCCTCTAACTAACCTTTACAGAGATGTTTTACTAAATGAAAATGATTTACCTATCTGTATAACAGGTTATACTCCGTGTTTTAGAAGAGAGGCGGGTAGTTATGGAGCCCAAGTAAGGGGTTTAAATCGTTTACATCAATTTGATAAAGTAGAGATTGTTAGATTAGAAACTCCAGAAAAATCTATGACGGCTCTTAACGGTATGGTTGAGCACATAAAAACAATACTTTCAGCCTTAGAATTACCATATAGAATATTAAGACTCTGTGGTGGAGATCTTGGGTTTACTTCAGCTCTAACTTATGATTTTGAAATTTATTCTGGTGCTCAAAAAAGATGGTTAGAAATTAGCTCGGTATCAATATTTAATAATTTTCAATCTGAACGTCTTAAACTCAGATATAAGACAAAGAAAGGTAATAAACAGCCTGTACATACACTTAATGGAAGTGCTTTAGCTCTACCTAGAGTTGTTGCTGGTTTATTAGAGAATTTCCAAACTGATCAAGGAATTAGAATTCCTAAAGTTCTTATACCGTATACAGGTTTTGATATTATAAGCTAATGATCTAGTATAATTTAACCATCCTGTTAGATAGAATTATTTA
>ERZ1049444.1953-NODE-1953-length-14416-cov-35.483393_pt1 | contig 14416 bp, 17 predicted proteins | sample MGYA00383101_ERZ1049444 | MGnify/ENA primary metagenome ERZ1049444 (study PRJEB29581, sample SAMEA5548371) | metagenome | biome: marine; feature: coastal; material: water | depth 50 m | study: Short-term variability in the microbial, nano- and picoplankton...
TGTATTGTTTTGTGTTTGCAACATTAAGTGCAAGATATTTGCCAGTTTTAAGACCGTGATATGCGTTGGCGATAGTCTTTTTTAAAAAATGTTCTTTCCACATATCTGAAGTATCAAACTTAATACTTGATTGTTCTGGTTCATCACCATATGCTTCCCAACCAAAGTAAGGTGGACTTGTAAATACAAAGTCTAAACTTTCTTCTGTGGGTGTGTAGGTTTCACTACCCTGTTTGAGCAGTACATAAGATTTGTGAGAATGCCCGTAAGCATCTCTGATTTGTTTTAACCCCTCGTATGTAGGTACACACGGGTCGGTTCCAATATAATTAACACCGGCGGCTATAGCCCCTAGTAATCTACCACCGTATCCCATGCTTGGATCCCATACTGTGCCGGCTTCAGTTCCCTCTAATGGACTATCTTTATCTACAAATATATCATAGAGCGCCGCCGCTGCCGTTGGTCTGAAATTTGACACCATCTGGGTACCGGAATAACGCCTTAACATAGAACGCATATCAGACTCGGTGATTTTGTGAGGAAGTTTCTTTGGAAAGAAAGTTCCCGATAGAATCTTGGCAAGTCCTTTTTTCAGATGTTCTTCGTTTTCCCATATCTCTATAGGAGTGTTCATCTTACCACACTTGATTCCCCAAGCGTGTTCCATAAAAGACCACGCAAGGTTCAATCCATGTGCTGATTGACCTATTACCTTTATTCTTCTATCAACAAGAGTATCCCTTTTAAAAGATACTAGCTGCTTATATATATGGTTCCTCCAATTTTCATCGGTTGGATAATAAGGAAACCCTCTCTTTTTCCAATCGTCATGTACTCGTTGTACTAATTCATCACTTACACTCATTCAAAAACTCCCTGTAGATTGTCGTGAAAATAAATATCGCCTGGTATTGTGGCGTTAAATGTATTATGACCGACAAGCTTCATATTATTCTTTTCATAAAACTTTTTAGCAATCTTATTACTATTATGAACACTTAAAAAAACTCGTTTGTGTTCTTTAAAAAACTTTTGAAGCACCCTACTTGCAGAACCATTTCTATTTTTAGCGCCTATCTGGTGTAGAATAACATCACCTTTATATGTATTTACATTAGATACATTTGGGAACTTACCCACTTTGTGTGCTTTCTGGTTAATAGCATATGCTATTATTACTTCTTCTTCAAATATTAAATAATTATAACAATCGTGTTTTGTTTCAAGTGATGCTTCAAAACCAAACTTCTCAGCGTTATTTAAAATCATACTTTTAATGTAATCCCTTCTAATAAACCCAAACCACTCTTTATGTTGAATATAGATGTCTTTAACGGCATCAAAATCTTTTTCTCTAGCGTGTATCATACATATTTGTGTTGTTAGGTTATAAAAGTCGTTTCCTGTCAATCCTTGTTGTTCTGAGAGTATGTTTTAGCGTATAACTCTGTATTCTGAGTCTGTTTCAACAACAACTCTAGCTCCACACCCTAATATCTTCTCACCATTCTCACCATAAACTACTTTACTTGGTCCTAATATTTCTACTTCGTGGCAATAAGTATTTTTACGACCTTCTTTAATTGTAATTACAGGTTCAACAGTACCGTGCTTCAAATTAGCTCTAATCTTGTGTTGATTTACATGGATATATTTCTTAGTGGATGATTTTCGGGGCACCTTGTCTCCTCTTTATTTCTTTAATCATCTTCTCTTTTGCCTTTTCAGCTCGTTCTAACTTCAATTTACTTACCAAATCTATAAAAACATATCCATTCATATGTTCATTTTCGTGTTGAAATATTCTGGCAGGCATACCGTGTAGTGTTTCTTCTACTTCTTCACCATTCTCGTCAGTATATCTTACATTTACCCACTTAGGTCGTTTAATCGCTAAAAACAAAAACGGAAATGATAAACAACCCTCTTTTAATACTATTGATTCTTCACTCACATCATTTACTAGTGGGTTAAAAATATATCTTACTTTACCATCTTCAATCTCTGGATGTCCGCCCATGACAAACATACGATATGGTAACCCAAGTTGATTCGCCGCCAAACCAAGTCCGCCATATTTGGTCATATTCTCATACATTACTTTTGCTAGAGCTTTTCTATCTTTAAAACCAAGTTGCTCCAAAGTATCATCCATGAAAGGTGCAATCTGCATTAACAATCTAGGGTCGTTTGGTGGTATTAAAGGATAAACTTGTTGTTTCTCTTTAGTACCAAGTGTGGTGTATGTTGATTTAGATTCTTCTTCTGAGCCCTTTCCATTAAGAATTGGTGTTTTACCACTTTGTATATTCTCTAAATGTTGTGCGGCCGCTTCTATATTTTCTGGTGTTAGTTTTTTTGCCATATTATTTTCCTTTTTGAATTATATCACAATTGAAAAATCTCTTGAGTTACTTCTTGAGGAGATTTTTGAATTATATCACAATTGAAAGACAATGTTCGTCTTACCTGGTCGGTGCTATTAAACGGATATACACCGTGTAACAAAGTGTATGGAAATATATAAAACTCTCCGACTTGTGCATCTACTCGCACTTGTGATGTAGAAAACACAGATTGGTCTCCGCCAGTAAATTCTAACCATCCGTTAGCAGGTGCTTCTTCTTTTGATGCTTCTATACCATACCAATCAGGTCGTTTTAACATCAATACAGATGACAGGCCTACTTGGCTGTTTTTACTTGTATGATAATGTATGGGGTTATATTCTCCCGATTTCATTTCATTTATCCAAGCTTGGTCTAAAATACAATTCCATTTTAGCGGTTGAGTCAGCTTAATTTTTACATATTCTTTAAAATATTCTAGAAAAGTATCCTGCATATCAGAAGTTAATATTTTGTTAATCTTTTTTTCTTCTTGGATTTTACCAGCAAGTTGGTCATTATGTGGTTTTAAATCTTCTGAATTTTCATCATACGCCTTATTAATATCATCTATTAATTCCATAGGTAGATTAAATTTTACTATACTAGTACCTAAAGTAAAAAGATTATAAGGTTTTTTTGTTTCTTTTGCCATTATTCTGCCATCCTTGTAAAGTTTTTATATTTCTCAAATTTCATAACTCTTGGGAACTTGTCAATTAGAGTGTCGCCCTTATGAGATATAACGAAAACATTTTCTTTGCTCATTGTGAAGTGAAGTATTCTCATAAATTCATCAGTACCAGACGAGTCCAACGAACTGTCAAATATTTCATCTAGTATGAGTAGATTAGTATTTGTTGAGTTTTTGAGTTTAGCAATTTCACGCCAGGTGAATAGTATTGCCAAATCAATTCTCAATTTTTCACCCTCACTAAAAGAGTGGTAGTTGAACTCATCTCGGTGCCTTGACTTAATTGTTTCATTAAACTCCTCATCAAGAGTAAAATTAACAAAAAAGTCCATATCTGCTAGGTTCTTATTAATATAATGGTTCATTATCGGTAGGTATTGTTTGATAATTTTAGTCTTAATACCAGTATCTTGCATAAGATGTCTTGCAGTATCTATATAAACCTTTTCTTCTTTATGTTTTAATTTATCTTTTCCAGCTTCTGTTAATTGTTCTTGCAGTTGATTTAACTCGCCTGTCGCAACGCCTGTCGAAAATTTTTCGTCTGATAAATCATCTATTTCTTGTTGTATCTTTGCTTTGTATTTTTCAATTTCTTCTATGGAAGTTTCATAACGATTAATCAATAATTCTTTTTCTCTTATTGCAATAACAGTTTCGCCAATCTTATCTAGTTTTTTCTGTGATGTTTTAATTGCATTATCAATTTGTTCCATACCAAGTTCAAGTTCTGTAACTTTGGCTTCTTTCACGACTATTGTTGCCTTTTTAAACGCCTCGTCAATAGATTGTTGACAGGTTGGGCAATCATCATGTGTTTCAAAAAACTTTAATTCTTTTTTATGTTTGATACAAGTATTTTCTAACTTTGCTTCCATAGTAGTTAGTTTACCGTGTTTGTTAGTTATTTTTGTTTGGTCAATTATTTCTACCTGCATTTCAGTAATCTCTCGTCTTACACGAGCAATATCTTCTTTGTAGTTTTCGATATCTGTATTTGCGTTTGTAATATCTAATTTCTTTGACTCGGCAGTATCTTTATTTTTACTGTTAATTTCATCAATATGTTTTTGTTGTGTATCTATTTTTCCATCTAGTAACTGATAATCAAAGTCTGCCTGTTTGATTGTTTCGTCTTGTGATTTTTGTTTCTCTCTAAACATTAAATTGAGTTTAGAAAAGATTTCAATGTCTAATATTTCTTCAACAACTTCACGCCTGTATCTCGCCCTCAATTGCATGAAAGGAACAAATGAAGCATTACCTAAAATTACAACTTGTGTGAATGACCTAAAGTTTAATTTTAATATATTTTGTTCTAAATGTTTTTGATAATCTCTTACAGCCGCATCTTGATTCAACATATCACCATCACACCATATCTCAAAATTATTTGGTTTGATGCCACGAATAATTTTATATTCTTTTTTGCCTATCTGAAACTCGACTTCAACGACACATTCTTTTTCATTGATTGTATTGACTAGTTGGTCTTTTTTAACAGCACGAAATGGTTTATTAAATAGACCGAAACACATAGCATCCAACATAGTAGACTTACCAGCGCCGTTATCACCAATTACTAATGTTGTGGGCGCTGTATCTAAGTCAATTTCAATAAACTGTTGACCTGTTGATAAAAAGTTTTTATATCTTACTTTTTTAAATATTATCATTTTATATTGCTATCCTGTGCTTCAATATACGCCTCTTTAATCATAACTTTCAATCGTTCTTTGTCAAGGTCAACTTCTAATTGGTCAACATAATTACTCACCAGGTTCATTGTATCTTCTGAACCTTCGACAACATCATCACTAACATTGGCGGCAGATAAATCAGAATAATCTTCTAGTATCTTTAATTCGTGTACTGATATATCATTATACATTCGTTCAAGTAATCTATCGAACATCTGATTATCTTTTTTATTGACAACAACTAGTTTGACAAATTTTTGATTGTAATCTGTTATGTCAAACTTATCATAATTTGTTTCTTTATCATCATACATTAATTTTTTAAATATTGTATATGGATTTGGAACAGCCTCAACCTCTCTTGTTTCAGTATCTAATATATGAAAATATTTTTGATTGTTATAATCTGACCAAGTGATTTCGTATTGATTTCCTAAATAGAACACCTGTCCATCATCACTCTTATGGTGAAAATGTCCGCTATATACTTTCTCGAATTTTTTAACAATACTTTTATCGTGTCCGTTTGTCTGCTTCATTGCATCATTCATTGCAAAATTATTCAAATCTAAATGGCCCATACAGATATCTGCTTCAGCTGTTTTTGCCAATTCAAGTGATGATGCTTCATTCTCTGGATTTATCCACGGCAACATTAATATACTTAAACCATCAAAATCAACAACCTTAGCTTCTTCATATATCCACGGCTCATTGATACCGTCAGGAGTTGTGCATAATTCCTTTATTGCATTTACTTTGTTTGTGTTGCGGAAATAAATATCGTGATTGCCGATAAGGATATGGGTGTCGATTTTCTCGTCCCATAGTCGTTGTAAAAACTTGTGTCTAAAGTTGTGTGCAATCCTAAAATTAATAAATTTTCTTCTGTCTACAACATCGCCTAGATGAATGAGCGTTTTAATATTATGTTCCTTTAGATAAGGAAAAAATATCTCGTTGTAAAACTTGTGAAAAAAATCATCAAAAATAAGACTATCGTTCCTGGCACCGAAGTGGGTGTCATTCAATAATGCTATTTTCATACCTACCTTATAATATAATTATTTAACTTCTTTCTTCTTGTCTGCTTCTGTTTCTTCTTTACTGTTTCTTCTCAAAAACTCTAACATTTGGCTTTGATATACTGTATCATCGCCGTCTAATTGGTCCATCATTTGTTCTTCGCCGAAATTAGCAATCATTTTTTGTTTTACTTCTTGTTGCTTTTTCTCTTTCTGAATTCTACGAATAAATGCATAATATATAATCTGTGTAAAATATGCAAATGGATTCTTACTCTTTGCTGGGTCAAAATTATCCATATACTGTAAACAATTCTCTATACCATCTGAAATCATATCATCTCGATAAGTATAGTTAATAAAATTAGGTCGATATGATAGATGATTTGCAATCTTTAGATAGCATTCGCCGATATAATTAGTAACTTGAGGTCGTTTCTTACCTTCTTCTTCAGCCTTAATTCTTAACTCACGATATTCAGTCATCGCTATCAAAAACTTCTTATTATCTACATAATGAGGTTTTGCTTTTGGTTTTAGTTCTTCTTCTTCTGCCATGTTGTTATCCTTTCATTATATTTTTTAAACTTTAATTTATTATACTATACTTGTAAAGGCTTGTCAAGCATATGCTAAAAATAATTTATTTGGAATAATCGCTTGACAGGCTCTAAAAAGTAGTGTATAATCGCATATGTAGATGCGGTGAGAGACCATAGAGCTATCTAAAGAGATGAAGTAAATTAATGAAATGTCTTTGATTCTATTGTATGTCCACCAATCATATCGTTTGGTTCATCATCTCTTATATATTCTGAATCCATTTCCTCAGCAAGACTTAATATTCTATCAATATCCTCTGGAGTTAAAGGGGGTCTGGTGTGTAGGGTGTCAGTTTGAATTTTATTTAACACAACCTCATAGAAATGTGCTAATTCAACAGTAGCTAAAGATATAACAACTACTTTATCTTTTGTAATCACAAACTCTTTATCACTAGTAAATGGAATCCATTTAGCTAGTGTTGTATCTTCTTTCAGACCAAACTCCGTCATACGAGGAATTGTTGTCAGCTCTAAAGGATTTTCAATTCTCATATGTTGTTCATCAACAGAAATAGTTCCCATTAATATACTTCCGTCCATTAACTTAACTAATCTGTAATCAGTTGGATGATTGGGTTCGTTTATCGTCTCCATACTACTATTTATCTATTCCTTCAACTGTATGTTGTGTATTTCGTAATCAAATTCTTCTTCTGTATAAATGTTTATTCTTTCTTGAAAATGCTTTAATGTAAAGTTTTCTTTTGATTTATATGTCAAGTCATCTGCTATATCATATAAAGCCGCATTAATTTTATTATCCCCCAATCTTAATCCACGACCAATAGATTGGAGATTTCTTATTCTACTTTTAGATGGGCTTGCAAATACAATATTATGTAGATTTTTAATATTAATACCAGTAGAAAATGTTCCATAACTTGCGACAATAATAGCATTGCTTTCTTTTTCAACAATACCTCTTATTGATTCTCTTTCTTCTGCTTCTACTCCACCAAAAATATAAAAAACTTTTCTATCTTCGTCAGCTTTATCATATATTAATTTATATAAATTTTTACCATGTTTCTCTACTAACTGAAACAAAACTAAAGTGTTGCCTTTAAGTTTAATCGCTAAGTTAGTAATAAAGGTCTGTCTTGATTTACTACTAACTAGATAATCAATCTCATCTTGATACTTTCCTTTTGAAACTATTTTAGAATTTTCTTCTGTGTGTTTTAAAATTAAACAACGAACAGCGAGATTGGATAATTGTTTTTTATCCATAAGTTTTTTTGTTGATGTAACTTTATTGACGGCACCAAATAGTCCTTCTAGTACAAGTTTATGAGTCAAAGCGCCATCTAATGTGCCTGTTAATCCGATACGATATTTACAATCAACTAACTTGGTCATTATTTCAGTTAATGATTTTGCTTTAAAGAAATGAGCTTCATCACCAAATACAACACCAAACTGGTCAAAATATTCTTTCGGCAATCTGTGTAAACTTTGCCATGTTGAAATCAAAACTTTTTTGTCAGTAATATTAGAATATCCACTATACAATCTATGGCAATTATTTTCAACATTCCAACCATACGATTTAAAATCTGTATACATTTGTTCTACTAATGAGGTTGTCGGAACGATTAATAAACATCTACTCTTTGGTTCGTCTTTTAATAAATGAGTATAGTATCGAATAAGAGCATAAATGATGAATGACTTGCCACTTGCAGTCGGACTTAATAATAGTGTTCTATTAAATCTTAAACTATGGTGAATAGCATCTACTTGATAATCTCTAACTTTAAAAGATTGACCTAGACTGTTTGCAAACTTTTCAACAATATCTTTATCAACTTTGTTGTCTATTTCAACATCTTTACCACAAACGATATTGTATCCACGCTCTTCTGCGAACGCTTTAATATATGGGAACAACCCAAAATATATTTCTTTATACTTTTGAGAAAATAATCGTATCTTACCATCCCACATTCTATTGCGAAATGCAGGCATGAATTTATATCCAGGAACATAGAATGTAAAAAATTCTGAAATCTCACGCTGAACATTTGGGTCACATTCAACAGTAAGATACACCTCATCTTTCTTTTCTATAATTAAAGTATCCATGTCATAACACTAAATCTTTTTCCTTCTGTTACTTCTTTGACTTCGTGTGGGTACATAAAGTTAGATGGAAAAACGATAGCAGAACCTTGTATCTTTTCTATGTGCTTGTCGCCACATATAACAAACTCACCGCCCTCATAGTCATCATTTAAAAAAAGTAAAGATGTAAGATGTGGATATCCTTGTTTCTGACCATGACTGTGATGTATGTTATCTATATGACTTTGCATAAAACCGCCCTCACCGTAACGATTTATTCTAAAGTTAGTATATTCTAGGATTTTAATTTTATCGTGAACACTAGTGTAGTCGTTTACACAATATTCAAATGATTTTTTAAGTTCTTTATGATACGGCGCATCAGATTTAATCCAATATTCGTCCATCGCAACCCGTGAAGTTCCAGTATTTTTATATGCAGTTGAAAATGTAGATTGTTGCCACTCTGCTGTTGTATCATAACGATTTATTATCCATTCACAAGTTTTTTTATCCATAACATCTGGATAGAAAAAGATGTAATCAGAAATCTGCTGATTGGAATTCATGGTGTTCTCCTACTTGTCCTTTCAATTGAATATTCCAGGCTATGCTTATGCGATTAGCCGTTGACTTGTTTGGTTTAACATAATGGGGCAACCAAGATGGAAAAAATATTGCTCTATTTTGTTTAGAAGCATAACTTAACAAACTTGCATTTGCTATTATTGATTCTTTTATTTTAGGTAAAATAACATCTGCGGCCGGTCGAGGGTCTCGAAACATTATACTAGAACCTTGGTCATATGAATGTAAATACCATACTCCACTTAAAAAATTATTTGAATGTGTATGAGCAGGATGATTCTCACCACTTTTCAGCACAGTTGCCCACATATCAGTTATTACAATATCTTCAACATCATATTTTAATTCATCTAATATCTCTTTACTGGTCGATATAACTAATTCTGCAAATTCTTTAAACTCCTTTTGCTTGTGTAAATCAGCAGATTTTGTTTGCCATCTATCATCATAATCTCTTTTCACCCATAAATCGGATATATATTTTTTCATTGATGTAATATCAGACTTGTAAAAATCTTCTATTAAAAATAGATTTGTTGGAAATATTAATTGATGTTCCATTATATCGCCCCGCTAGTGAACTTCTTCCAGTCAATAGCGTTTTTGATTATGAAATTTCGAGTGTTTATGCTTCGCAATACTTGTTCAAGATAACTTACTACTTGTTTTAGATATACTTCTTTTTGGTCTGCCCGTTGCAATTCCTCATCTGCGTCCATATAAATGTGAACATCTGCCTTTAATATTTTAAGGTCAAATGGTTTTTCTTTATATACTGATGCATCAGCTTTACCTGTGTAGTATTCCCACTTCTGTCTTTTAAGAACCCTATATTCATACTCTGATTTCTTTAATAATAAAGAAAACTTATTGTAATGCTGTAGGTATTTGTTGTGAAGTAGGGGGATGTTTATTGATTCTGTATCTAATTCGGTGTCATCTATTTTTAAATCTCTGTCAACCGACTGTTGTAATTCTTCTAGCGTCATAGTATATCCAGTTGTTTATAGTGTAGCTATTATATCACCTTTCGGTGATTTTGTCAAGGGTTATGTAGTAGAAAGTTGTACTATATCATAGTTTATATAAGAAAAACTCGCCTGTGTTTGTAAATAATCCACATCAGCTCGCTTTACATCATATGATAATGAACCAATAGATGTTGGAAAAACATTTTGAAATCTTATTTCTGTTACAGCAATATTTTTACTATTTAAGATTGTTAATGTGGCGTCCGAGTATATACCACCTTCAGAAAGTGGTTTTGGTATCTCTACTCCAGCAACAAGAGAACCTTTTGATGAACCAGGAAATCTATCCTCGGAAGTTGCCTGTAAATCTGCATACTGTTCGTGAGATTTGCCAAATCCAAGACCTGATATCCAATCATGCAGTTCTTTATAATTATTCAAATTTTCATCTACAAGAAATGATATATCTAAAGGTTGAAAACTTATCTCATCTCCAGGAACTGGATAATTATAAAGAGAAGTTGGTACTATCGCTTGACCTAAAGAAATGCCAGGAAGATTTACCGTCTGTATAAAAAATTCTACTTCTGGTAGTTTTGAGATTTTGAACCTAAATTGAACAGGACTTGCATAGTCCATTTTAGAAGGTTGTCTAGTTTGTATGTTTGTGTCAGTCATAATACTATTTATAAGAGTTCCAGGAGACAAAAAAAAGACACCCGAAGGTGTCTTTTAAATATCTACAAAGTAGAAAGTAAAATTACATAATGTTTGTAACTTTAACTCTACGGTAGTACATATTTTGGTCTGCAGCTCCAACTGCGCCAGAAGTATCTAAAACACCAGTACCACGAGTTGTGGCAAATGGGTTTTGAACCATTCCGTAACGAGTCTTGAAACCAATTTTTGGTTGGAAGTTATCTTGGCCAACTGCACGAACCATTTGTAGTGGAACATATGGGCAGTAGAAAAGACCTGAGTCATAAGGTGAAGAACCTTTATATCCAGCAACATAGAATTGACTTGCAGAAACATTCGCACTATATGGGTCAACATATACTTTGAACTTACCGTTAAGAACACCAGCAAAAGTATTACCAGTATCGTCAACATTTAAGTTAGTAGATAGAGCAGGAGCATAATCTAATACACCAGCCATTTGAAGGGCAGAAGCCACATCAGCAGAACAGATGATTATATTACCTTTTCCTCTACGAGTTTGTTGACCAATCGCATTAGCATCTCTTTCTAGTTGGTAAAGAAGTCCTTTGAACTTCTCAACTGACCAGCGACCATTTGAATCAGTATCAAGGTCGAAGATACCAGCAGTAGTAGTATTAACTTGAGCACCCGCCTTAGCGTGGCCATAGATAGAACGAACTACTTCACGGTTGATTTCAGCAAGAATTTCACTTGACAAGATATTAGCCAATTCAGTTTCAGCATCTAAGCCGTGAATCGCTTTAAGGTCTTGTGCAAGTTCCATTGTATACTCTGCTTTTAGAGCTCTTGAACGAGCAGTAACAGTAACTTTGTCAATTGAGAACGCCATTTGAGCAAATGCGTTAGTAGAAGCATCACCTAGAGCTTCTGCACCAGCAGTTGTCATACCAGAACTAGTAGTATAAGTACCAGCAGATGGGCTATCGTTCAAAATTGCAGGGTTTGATGATGCTTGTGCATCACCAGATGCTGTAGGGTTATCTGTAGTAGCATTGTCAGAAGAAAATTCTGTGTTTGCTTCGTTATATAACGCCTCAGTACCACTATTAGTACTATATCGTGAACGCATAGCAAAGATTAGACCAGTTGGTCCAGTCATTGGTTGAACGCCACACACATCATATGCAATTAAGTTTGGCATCGCTCTTCGTACTAAAGAAATTAGTACTGGATCCCAGTTAGATGCAGAAGTTGTGTTAGAGGTAGGTGCAGCTTCAGAAATGAAACTAGCATCTTCTCTTACTGCTTTTTCTTGGTTCTCAAGAATAACAGTTGTAACAGCACGCTTATAAGAATCTTCGATTTTTGGCAAATCTGGATGCTCTAATACTGGCTGCCACTTTTCTTGTAAATTTTCAGTAAGATACATTTATCTCTCCTTTTTATTTATTTAATTGTTATCACCCTTAACTTTTTAAAGAGTTAAGGTCTTTTGAAATAGCGGCCGTATATGCAGCCATAGCATCGGATGTACCAGCGTCAGCAGGTATATTCGCCGCCACAGAGTCAACTTCATCACCTGATGCAGTTTCATCCATTTTAGTTTTAGGGAAATAAGATTCTTTAATAGTTTCTAATTTCTCCTGGAACTTCTCTGCACTATCATATTCAACATTCTCAGCCATAGAACCAAACTTCTCTTTTTCAGTTTCTGCTAAATCAGCAGATACAGAAGCAATTAGTTTTTCTCTATTTGATTCAGAAACATCTTTTGAAAGAACAACATTTTTTTCAATCTGTTCGTTCAACTTATCTTCCAAATCTTTAACTTGTCCAGTTAAATCATCTAGTACATTGTATTTTTCTTCAGGAACATCAATATAATGTTCTTTGAAAAGTCCTTTAAGTCCAGTGATGAAATCTTCAGCGATTTCGGTACGAATACCTCTTTCAACTGCTAATTCATTTTCTTTCATCCATTCTTCAACAACATAGTTTAGATATGAATCGACTTTCTCGACCATAGCTTCTTTTACTGTATCAGTTTCAGATGCAAGTTTTTTCTCATACTGAGCTTCAATTATTTTCGTCTGTTCTTTGATTCTAGTCTTAACAGCAGCTTCAAAAATTGTCGCAGCCTTATCTTTAAATTCTTCAGATAAGTCAGCGTCAGATGAAACTAGTGCCTTAACATCATCAGATAAATCAATATCATCAATAGAATCTTCAGCAATGACATCATCACTTGATTCTACTTCTTCAGCAGCTGCAGAAGCTTTCTTATCTGCATCTTTTTGTGCTGGGTCTGATGTTATTTTTGCTACCTTTTTCGTTGAGTCAGGGTTTGCATCTGTAGGTTTAACTACGGGTGCACCCAAATCTTCAGCGTCGTTTTGAAGGTGAGTAGGTTCAGCAGGGCCCGCATCTTTGTTAGCTGCGTTCTTTTGCTCTTCTAAATCTACTTCTTTATTAACTTCGGTTTCAGACATTCGGTCTCCTTTATTAAAAAATTAATTAATTGGTTAATTATAATTATTTATACAAACTACCACCTCAAGCTGTACGCATTGATGGTTTTTGCGTATTTTTTTTACAACTTAGACATAAAATCAGCAAAAATCTTTGTTTTGACTTCAGATAACTGATGACTCTTTGCTTTTTCTATTTCGTGTTTGTATTCTTCAACGGTTTTACTTTTCAGTACGCCATTGTCCCATATCCATTCTTTGCCTTCCATAATACCTTCTACGAAAGCATCTGGCGCCGATGGGTCTGCGACAATATCAGCGGCTGTTGCGAGATAAAAATCTTTCCCAACCACACCTCGTCCGTTCGATTGTTGAATCGAACCCATACCTCTTGAAGATACACCCAACTGTGCGCCTTCGTCAATTAAATTCTTGACGATTTTGCCGTAAGGAGTATCCATTATTTTCGCCTCACCAATGAAGTTTTTTCCTTCTGGTTTAAGACTAGTTATCATGTGAGAAACTCTTTCGAGGTTAACTGTTGGCCCGTCAGGGTGTCCCAGTTCGCCGAAAGCTCTTTTCTTATTGATAAATTCTGTTGTATATCGTTTAACTTCGTTTGTCAAAGTATCAACTGGATAAACACGACCATTACGGTTCTTGATATCCGCTTGCATAAAGACACCTCTAATTTTGTAATCTCTACCACCTTTAGAGTTGCCCTCTGTTAATATTTCAACATCTTCAACTACTTCTGTAATTAGTTTCATTTCTCCACCTTTTCTTTGTTATAGACTTTATCGACTATACCCTGTTTAATTTCTTCTCGTTTAACATCATACTTTTCTGCAAATGCTAATTTAAACGCTTCTGCCAAAGTTGCCTTTGACTTTGTTCCGACTATTCTCTCTAAAATTTGGCGAGAACGGTCTTTAGGTTTTCTCTTACTCATCTATCTTACTTCAATTATTATTGTATAATTATCGCCGGCAACAAACCCTTTCGTTGAAATCAACAGGTCGCCTGCAGGAGATGTGTTTGCTGTCAATGTCGCATTGTTACCAATAGAATTACCTGCTGTGTAGTAGTCGTGAAAACCTCTACCAGATAAAAAACATATTGTTGAATTGGCGGCACTTGAACCACTACCTGCCCACAACAATTCTATTCCCGATTTACCATTTGTAGTATTAACAGCCCACCAAATTTTCGCAACACTCTTTGTTGCATCTTCGGTCATAAATGTCA
>ERZ1049444.1961-NODE-1961-length-14381-cov-16.695239_pt1 | contig 14381 bp, 13 predicted proteins | sample MGYA00383101_ERZ1049444 | MGnify/ENA primary metagenome ERZ1049444 (study PRJEB29581, sample SAMEA5548371) | metagenome | biome: marine; feature: coastal; material: water | depth 50 m | study: Short-term variability in the microbial, nano- and picoplankton...
AATTTAAAAAAATTATCCTGATTATCTAAATCTTCATATACTTTAGCTAAAGAAAAGCAAAGGTTAATTTGATGTAAAGGATGTAAATCACTTTTAGAATAAAGTGACTCCATTTGACTAATAAGAGGATCTTTTGCTTTAAATTTTTTTAATTTACTTAAATTACGGTATGAGTTAGTTAAGTTAGGGTTTATTTCTAAGGCTTTTTCAAAATAACTTATAGCTTCATTTGGAAGATTAATGATTTCACATAATATGCCTAAATCTTCATATGCTTGAGCATATTCTGGATTAAGAGATACAGATTTTTCAAAATGTTTTTTAGCCTCTTCAAATTGTCTATTTTTTTGAAAAGCTGTTCCCAAATTAAAATATGCTTCGGAATAATTTGGACTGTAAGCTACTGCCCATTCAAAACTTTTGATAGCAGAGCTAATCTGCTCATTTTGAAAATAAATAATTCCCAAGTTATGATGAGCAGTAGGATATGCATGTTGAATAATTAATGCTTTTTCATAGCTTTCAATTGCCATATCGAGTTGCTCTAACCTTTGATGGGCAACACCAAGATTAAACAGAGCTTCAGCATAATCTGATTTGAGTGTTATTGCCTTCTCAAAGCTTGAAATTGAAGCATTTAAGTCTCCAGTTTCACACAAACAAGACCCTCTAATATTAAATAGAAATGGGTCATTATCATAATTTTTTATAAGTTCATCAGCACTAGATAAGGCTTTTTGAAATTGGCCAGTCCTATGAAGATTTACTAAGGCCTCTAGTTGTTTTTGATCTGGTTTAACTTGTTCAGTTTGATTGAGTTCAAGCAAACCATTTTTTGCTTCTCTGTTCGATGGAAGAGATTTCAAAACACTTTCAAATATTTCACGAGCTCCTAGTATGTTTCCATTTTTTATTAGTTTTTTGGCTCGTGACAACTGGCGATCAATTTTAATTGACATTATATTAGGTCTTTATTTAATATAAATTTATAGAGTTTCAAAGTATACTTAATCAGTAATTATATTGGTTTTATTTTGATGTTTAATCAAGTTTTTAAAATATAAAATCCTATTCTCATATTTTGTTAAGAAAACTTCAAATGATATAAAAAAATATTTACTTAATTTTTAATCACTAAGAATAGCGATGAGAATTTTTTTTAAAGAATTGATGGAATCCATAAATGAAAAATAAACAAAATTTATTGCCTAGAAATGAAATTGAGAATGTTCATAGCCTCTACTCTAGTGGTCAAGTTCAGCCAGCTATAGAAAAAATAAAAATTCTTAATGAGAAATATCCTAATCAACCCTTATTGTTTAACCTTATTGGCGCCTGCTATAAAGAGTTGGGTCAACTGGAGGGCGCTGCTAAGATGTTTGGAATAGCTGTATCACTTAACCCCAAGTACTCCGAGGCGCATTTTAATCTTGGGTGCATCTACCAAGATTTAGAGCAAAAAGAAAATGCAATTGAGAGCTATAAAAATGCCATAGAAATAAATAAAAATTATTCTGATGCATATAATAATTTAGGAAATATATTAAGGGAAATTGGTGATTATGAGGCAGCGATTGAATCTTTAGAGTGGGCAGTAGCTTTTAGACATGATTTTGCTGAGGCACATAATAATCTTGGAAAAGCACTATATGATTTTGGGAGAATAGATGAGTCAATTAACTCTTTTAAAGTGGCAGTAAGCCTCAAGAAAGATTACCCAAGGGCATTATACAATCTCTCTTTAGCATACTATGATATTGGAAATAAGTCGCTCCATCTGCAAATGCTGAATAAAGCTTTGGAATTGAAACCATATTGGAGTGAAGCGCATTTAACATTAAGCCGCATTAAAAATTACACAAAAAATGATCCTCAAATTTCTGAAATTCATGAGCTTTTATCTCAGAAAGATTTGAGTGAAAAAGATCTCATTAATTTAAATTTTGTATTAGCAAAAGTTTATGAAGATTTAAAAGATTATGATAAGCAGTTTAAATACCTAAATGAAGCGAACAGATTGCGTAAAAAAGAATCAGGATATTTTTTTGATAAAGATATTAGTTTATTTTCAAGAATTATGGACATTTTTAAGGAGCCTCCGAATATTCTTAATAAAAATTTTATAAAGTCTAATGATATAAGACCGATCTTTATCCTTGGAATGCCTCGCTCTGGAACTTCATTGGTTCATCAAATAATTTCAAGTCACCCCATGGTTCATGGCGCTGGCGAGCTAAATAAAATTTATAAATTTGCAATGCCTTTTATTCGAGATAAAGAGAACACTGCTCTTTCAGAAAAGAATTTATTATTATTTAGGAAGCAGTATTTAGAATATTTGGGGAGCTTAGGGGTTTCAGAAAAGGTTATCGTGGATAAAATGCCTATAAATTTCCGGTTTGTAGGTTTTATAATTGCTGCATTTCCTGATGCAAAAATTATCCATATGAAGAGAGATCCAATGGCAACATGCTGGTCAATTTATAAATACTACTTCCCAGGAAATGAATATTCGTATAATCAAGAGGATACGGCCGCATATTATGGGTTGTATCAAGATTTAATGAGTTTTTGGAGTGGTGTATACCCCAATAAAATGTATGATTTTCTTTATGAAGATCTTACTTCAAATCAAGAAGAAGAAACCCGAAATATACTAAAGTATTGTGATTTGGATTGGGATGATAACTGTCTTAATTTTCATAATAACAATACCGCTGTGAAAACAACAAGTGCGATGCAAGTCAAACAAAAAATGTACCAGGGAAGCTCAGAAGCTTGGAAAAAACATGAATCATACTTACAGCCTTTAATAAAAGGTTTAAATTACAAACAGGTTTAAGATATGGTTACATCAGAACCAAAACAATCAGCGATAGATTCTGTTATTGCTAAATTCTCTAATGGGCATTTTCAGAGTGCGCTAGATGAAGCTCTATCATTGCTAGTGGATTTTCCTAAAAATGCATTATTACATAATATAACTGGTGCCTGCTATATGGAGTTGGGTGAATATAAGTTTGCAATCAAGAGCTTTGATAAAGCAATAGCTATTAATACTGAGTATGCTAAAGCATATTACAACCTTGGAGCGGCATATCATGAACTCAGCCAGTATGAAGAATCTATTAAGAGTTATGAGCGGTCTATTGTGATTGATTCAGATTATGCTGAAGCACACAATAATCTTGGTAACGTTTATAGGGATGCCCAACAACATGATAATGCAATTTTAAGTTATGAAAAGGCAATATCTATAAGTCCAGATTACGTTGAAGCTCAATACAGTCTTGCCATGACTTATAAAGATTTAGATCAACTCGAAGCTATGATTCAGCATTTGGAGAAAGTCATTGCTATCAATCCAGGTTTAGCTGAAGTCCATAGTAGTATTGGTCTTGGATTGTATGAGCTTGGCCAACTTAAGGAAGCAGTATTGATGTATCAGAAAGCTCTTAACATTAAACCAGATAATTCAGAGGTATGCAATAACCTAGGGAATGCCTTTATAGGCCTTGGTAATCCTCAAGAGGCTGTCAATTCTTATCAAAAAGCTTTAAAAATCAACCCAGATTACCCAGCCTTTCATAATAATTTAGGGAATGCTTACAAAGAAATGGGTAAACTTGAAGAGGCAGTTAAATCCTTCAATGAAGCACTTCACTATAACCCAGATAATGTTGAATCCCTTAATAATCTTGGGATTGCTCTATTTGAATCTGGTGAGATACAGATTGCAGTCAAAACTTTAAAGAAGGCTATAGAATTAAAGCCAGATTATGAAGATACTTATCTAAATCTTAGTGAAATTTTGAAAAAAAATAATCAAAATGATGAAGCAATAAAATGCCTTAAGAGTTCGATAACAATTAATCCAAATAATATTGATATATATAATAATCTCGGCGCTTTGTACTATGCAGATAATTTACTTGAAGAAGCTCTTTTAACCTTTGAAAGCGCTATTAAGATTAATCCAAATGTAGCTGAAGTTTTTAACAATATTGGTAATACTTTAAAGGACCTTGAGCGTTTTGATGAGGCATTTGAAAGCTATGAAAAAGCTCTAAATCTTAATGAAGAATCAGCTGAATTTCATAACAATTTTGGAAGTCTTTTGTCGGAAAATTTATCGCGTCATGATGACGCAATTAAAAGCTTCAAAAAGGCAATCTCAATTGAACCTCTATTCTTTGCAGCACACCTTAATCTAGCTCATACTTTTTTTGAAATCCAACAATTTGATGAAGCAATTCAAGCATATATATCGACCATGGCAATTAAGTCTGATTTAAGTAACATCTTGAGTAGCCTATTTAATGCAAAGATGAATTGCTGCAACTGGGATGATTTCCAAATTCTTCTCAATACTAAGGATATTAAAATTAGAAGCTATAATAACCTAATGGTTTTTGCTCCATTCACTCTTATGGGGCTTATAGATGACCCTGCACTGCAAAGAAAAACTGCAGAGCTCGACACAAACGGCTTTCATCCTAAAAATACTGACTTGCCAATCACTGAGCTATACCCCAAACATCCAAAAATACGTATTGGTTATTTTTCTGCAGACTTTAGTGATCATCCAGTCGCGCTCTTAACTGCTGGACTGTATGAGGAACATGACCGTGATCATTTTGAGATTCATGCCTTTTCTTTAGTTCCAGATAATAACGATGAGATGAATCTTCGAATCAAGGCTGGTGTTGATCATTTTCATAATGTGAAGTCAATGTCAAATATTGAAATCGTTAACCTTGTGCGTTCTTTGGAAATAGATATAGCAGTTGACCTTTCTGGTATTACTGCAAACGCAAGGACAGGTATTTTTGCCATGTCCGTTGCTCCAGTTCAGCTTAGCTATATTGGCTATCTTGGCACGATGGGTGCTGACTATTACGATTACTTAATTGCAGATCCGATGATGATCCCAAAGGAAAGTCAAAAACACTATGTAGAAAAAATTGCCTACCTACCTAGCTTCCAGGTTAACGATTCCAAGGATTTACCCCCAGATTTAACCATGACTCGCAAAGATCTTGGATTGCCCGAGACAGGTTTTGTATTTTGCTGCTTTAACAATACTTATAAAATTACGCCAACGACTTTTGATGGCTGGGCAAGAATCCTTAACAGTGTTCAGGATAGTGTTTTGATTCTTTATGCGAGTAATGAGCTGTCAAAAGCTAACTTGATTAAAGAGATTAAACAAAGAGGGATTGCAGCAGAACGACTTATTTTTGGTGAGAACCTAGAGAGAGCTAAGTACTTAGCAAGATACCGAGTCGCTGATCTATTCTTAGATACGCATCCTTACAATGCTGGCACAACAGCCAGTGATGCACTAAAAATGGGACTACCCATGCTCACTATGAAAGGCAAATCATACCAAGCAAGAATGGGTGCAAGTATCGTTAACGCAGTCAACCTCCCTGAACTCATCACTAATACTCAAGAGGAGTACGAATCTTTAGCTATTGAGCTTGCAACCAATCCAGATAAATTGAAAGCGATTAAAGATAAGCTTGCGAATAATCTACCAACAGCACCACTTTATGATACAAAGTTATTTGCTAAAAATATAGAATCTGCCTATACACAGATGTATGAAAGGCATCATCAGGGATTAGAGCCTGATCATATTTATATTTCAATTCCAAAGTAATCAACTCCAGGAGATATTGTAAAATTAATAGGTTTCCAATGATAAAAATGAATATGAATAAAACTATTATTGTAACTGGTGGCGCTGGATTTATTGGTTCAGAGTTGATTAGATACCTTATTGAGAATACTAAATATAAGGTTGTAAATATTGACAAACTAACCTACTCTGGTAATTTAGAGTCTCTAATTTCAATTGAGAGTAATTCAAATTATATTTTTGAGCAAATAGATATTTGTGATGAAAATGAATTAAAGAGGATTTTTAGAGAAAATAAACCTGATATCGTAATGCATCTTGCTGCTGAGTCGCATGTTGACAGATCTATCGATGGACCTAAAGAGTTCATTCAAACAAACATACTTGGAACATTTACATTGTTAGAACAGGCAAGGAAATACTGGCAAGCACTCAAAGGAGATATAAAAGAAAATTTTAGATTTCTTCATGTTTCAACTGACGAAGTGTATGGAGATTTAAATGGTAAAGAGGATTTTTTTTCAGAGAATACTGCCTACGATCCAAGCTCACCATATTCTGCATCTAAAGCTAGTTCTGATCATCTAGTCAGGGCTTGGTTTCGTACATATCAATTTCCAGTATTAATTACAAATTGTTCAAATAACTATGGCCCTTATCAATTTCCTGAAAAACTTATTCCGCATATTGTTCTTAATGCGATTGACGGTAAAAACCTGCCGATATATGGAGATGGAAAACAAATAAGAGATTGGCTTTATGTTAATGATCATGTAAGAGCACTTATGGCTGTAGCATTAAAAGGCGAGGTTGGCGAGACTTACAATATTGGTGGAAATAATGAAATTCAGAATATTGATGTTGTTGAAAAAATTTGTGATATTTTAGACAAACTAATTCCAGATAGATTGAATGGGTTAAGTTCCTATAGGGAGTTAATTACTTATGTTCAAGATAGACCAGGCCATGATGTAAGGTATGCTATTGATAATACAAAAATTAGGGGTCAATTGGGATGGGAGCCAAAAGAAAGTTTTAAGTCAGGAATGCAAAAAACTGTAGAGTGGTATTTGAGTAACTTACCGTGGTCTGAAAATATTCAGAATGGGAGTTATAAGCTTGAGCGCTTAGGGGTCGAAATATAATGAAAGGAATTATTCTTGCTGGTGGTTCAGGAACTCGGCTTTTCCCTCTTACAAAGGGCGTATCAAAGCAATTAATGCCAATCTATGATAAGCCTATGATTTACTATCCATTGTCAGTTCTTATGCTCACAGGCATTCAAGAGGTTTTAATTATCTCAACTCCAGAAGATTTGCCAAGGTTTGAGCAGTTACTAGGAGATGGATCTGAGATTGGTATGAAGTTTGAGTACCTGGCACAGCCTTCTCCCGATGGCCTTGCTCAAGCATTTATTCTAGGTAGAGATTTTATTGGTAATGATAGTGTCAGTTTAATTCTTGGAGATAATATCTATTATGGCCATGGCATGGATCAGATGTTATCTCAAGCATTGGCAAATGTAGAGAATAATAACATGGCTACTGTGTTTGGCTCACATGTCCACGATCCAGAGCGATATGGTGTTGTCGATTTTGATAATAATGGACGGGCACTTAGTATTGAGGAAAAACCAAAGAATCCAAAAAGTAATTATGCTGTTACTGGGCTATATTTTTATCCAAATGATGTCGTTAATAAAGCTGCTAAAGTTATTCCATCTGACAGAGGTGAACTTGAAATAACTTCTGTGAACCAAATGTTTTTGAATGAAGAAAGACTTCATGTAGAGATAATGGGAAGAGGTTATGCATGGCTTGATACAGGAACGCATGAAAATCTTCTTGAGGCTTCAACTTTTATTGAAATTATTGAAAGAAGACAAGGTCTTAAGGTGGCTTGCATTGAAGAGATTGCTTTTGAAAAAGGTTACATTGATAAAGCGCAACTTATTGAATTGGCTTCACCACTTTTAAATAATCAGTATGGACAATATCTGCTCAAAAGAGCCCAGGATTCCAGTTGAAATTTACACCGCAAGCTATCCCCGATATTATTCTAATTGAGCCCACTTTACATGGCGATGATAGAGGTTATTTTTCAGAAACTTTTAGACAAGATTTATTTAATGATGCTATTGGCAGTAAGATTAATTTTATTCAAGACAATGAGTCTAAATCCTCAAAAGGTGTTCTAAGGGGTCTTCATTATCAAGTCGCTCCTTTTTCCCAATCAAAGCTTGTAAAGGTTATCGAAGGAGCTGTATTGGATGTTGTAGTCGATATTCGAAAGTCAAGCCCAACTTTTGGCCATCACGAAGCTATTGAGCTTACGGCGAATAATAAGTGCCAACTTTTTATCCCTAGAGGTTTTGCTCATGGTTTTGTTGTTTTGAGTGATACAGCGACTTTCACTTATAAAGTGGATAGTTATTATGCGCCAGAGCATGAAAGAGGCATTGCTTTTAATGACCAAGAGTTGAAAATAAATTGGCAATTGAAACCTGACATTCTACAGTTATCAAATAAAGATAAAAATAACCCAACCTTAGCAAATGCTAAAGATTTATTTGACTGGTGAATTATGAGAATTTTGGTCACTGGAAAGAATGGTCAATTAGGGCGATCAATTAAGAAAATAGTTGATGAAAATAATATTACTAGTCTAAGTAATTTTGATTTTGTTTTTGTTGGAAGAGAAGAACTAAATCTTGAGTATATTGAAAGTATTAGGTCTTATTTTGATATTAATAACTTTGACGTTATCATTAACTGTGCAGCATATACCTCAGTGGATAAAGCCGAGGAGGATCAAAATCAAGCCAATTTGATTAATCACAATGCTGTAGGGGTGCTTGCAAGAATAGCAAAGGACAAGAATATGAAGCTTATTCATATTTCAACTGACTTTGTTTTTAATGGTCTTAAGAAAAAACCGTACACTGAAAGTGATGCTACCTCACCACTTAACATTTATGGTGAAACTAAGTTGGCTGGTGAGTTGGCTGTTATGTCAACAATGAAGTCAAATTCAGTGATCATAAGAGCAGGTTGGGTCTATTCTGAATTTGGTAATAATTTTGTAAAAACAATTCTGAATCTTGCAAAAAAAAATAGTACCTTAGATATTGTTTCTGATCAGATTGGAACGCCAACCTACGCATATGATTTGGCTCATTTAATTTTATATATTGTGGGCACTGATAGCTTTATTGCAAATGATAAACCATCAGAAATATTTCATTATTCAAATGAAGGTGAATCTAACTGGTATGAATTTGCTAAAGAAATTATTAGTATTTATGGAATTAATTGTCAATTAAATCCGATTAATACTGAAGATTATCCTTTGGCTGCAAAAAGACCAAAGTATTCTGTCTTGAGTAAGAAAAAAGTTATACAAGAGTATGATTTAAATATTGAACATTGGAAAGATGCTCTTAAGATCTGTTTGAAAAATCTATAAATGTTTTACTTTTCATAATTAATTAATATGGAAATACTTAAAATTATTATTCCTGAGCGAATGATAGATCAAAGAATAGATGCAGCATTGTCTGAAATGCTTCCTGATTACTCTAGATCTAAGGTTACTGCTTGGATTAAATCGGGTGACGCATTAATTAATAATAAAAGTTTCAAGCCAAAAGATAAAGTTACTGGAAATGAAACTGTTCGTTTAATTCTTAAACAAAAAGATAATCTTCATTGGGCGCCTGAGAAACTGAATTTAGATATTGTATTTGAAGATGATGATATTATCGTCATCAATAAGCCTTTTGGTTTAGTTACCCATCCCGGGGCTGGCAATTGGAATGGTACATTAGCAAATGCACTTTTGCATCATGATTCTAATTTATCAAGTCTTGATAGAGCGGGAATTGTTCATCGTCTAGATAAAAATACATCTGGTTTGATGGTCGTTTCAAAAAATGTAAAGTCACAAAAATTTCTGGTAGAACAACTTCAAACTCACTCAGTTGAGAGGGAATATTCAGCGATAGTTTATGGGCATATGATTTCAGGTGGCTCTATTAAAGAGCCTATTGGAAGGGACCCTAGAGATAGAGTTAAACAAGCTATTTTGGCTAATGGGAAAGAGGCAATCACTCACTATAGAGCTATTGACCGTTTTAAAAGTCATACTCATGTAAAGGTCATTCTAGAGACTGGCAGAACTCATCAAATTCGTGTTCACTTATCTCATATTGGACACCCACTGGTTGGAGATCTTATGTATGGAGGGCGATTTCGTTTTCCAAAAAAAGCTAGTCAGGAACTAAAAGACGGATTAATAAACTTTAAAAGACAAGCACTTCATTCAAAAAAATTAACTTTAACACATCCAGTAACTGGTATATCTATGTCATGGAAAGCAGACCTTCCAGAAGATATGCAAGAGCTTTTGAGTATTCTTAGAAAATATGACTCTTAATTATAAAATATCAAGATATGAATTTATTTCCCAATAATGTTAATTTTCTATCAACTGGGAGATACATTGAAGGTGGCAAAAGTTCTGCAAACTTCGAAAATTTTAATTTAGCTCTTCATGTTAACGATAAGAAAGAGAGTGTACTAGAAAATCGTTCAATCCTTAGGGATTATTATGAGTTGCCAACAGATCCAGTATGGATAAATCAAACACATTCTTCTATTTGTGTAGACGCCTCCTTAACTGAGAGAGTAGTGGAGGCTGATGCAAGTTTTACTTTAAATCCTGGAATTGTTTGTGCTATCCTGACTGCTGACTGTTTGCCAGTGTTCATTAGTAAAAAAGATGGCTCAATGGTAGGCGTTGCCCATGCAGGATGGAAAGGGTTAATTTCTGGGGTAATTGAGAGTTTAATCGAATCTTTTCATAGTAATGGAGATGATTTAGTTGTGCACCTTGGCCCAGCAATTTCTATGAATTCTTTTGAAGTGGGAGAAGAGATTAAAGACTTGTATTTATCAAAAAATAAAAATTTTGCTCGCTCTTTCAGTTTTTATAGCAATAAATACTATCTTGATTTATATGACGCCGCAAGGGTTATACTTGAATCTTTCAACATAGCATTCATTTCTGGAGGCGATAGATGTACCTTTAAGGAGTCGGATGAGTTTTTTTCTTACCGGAGAGATGGAATAAACTCTGGAAGGATGGCGCATCTCATTTGGATGAAATAAAGTTAGCTATTGAGCGACTTCTCTTTGCCATTAATATTGAATTCTAGCTTACCACTAATTTTATTTGGAAGGTAATAATGAAGTGACTTTTGTTTTCGTTGTTTTTGTTGAACAATGCAGCCACGAACTACAAATATATTGTTTAGCTCAATATCTTCATACTCAGTGTTAAGGCACCTAAGTATTTTTTTATTATCTTCCTCAATATACTGACGGAAATATAGATCCTCTTCAAAGTCTACTATAACAAAGGCCTTATGATGAATTGGCATGGAAGGGTCAACAATGATAATACAATTATCACTGAACTCAGGTGACATCATGTCACCAATATTTTGAAGCGCATATGGCTCAGAATTGGTTGAACATGTGCTTTGAAAGAGGGTTTTAGAATCTTCTAGTTCTGACATTTGGGGCAGTAATAGGTCGCGCGTTGGTTTTGTATAATTCTTTTAATTTTACCATCGCATCTTATACAAGGCATATCTTCACGATTATATACAGATAGAACTTGTGAAAAATAGCCGGGATTGCCATCAACATTTGAAAAATCATTGAGTGTTGTTCCGCCATTATTAATCGCATCAGTGAGTATCTTTTTAATGGATTCAGTCAAAATTTTATAACGGTTTTTTGTTGTTTTTCCAGACACTCTTTTCGGAGAAATACCAGCTAGAAATAAGCTTTCTGAAGCATAAATATTCCCAACTCCAACTACAACTTTGCTATCCATGATAAATGTTTTAATATTTTTTAATTTGCCAATCGATGCGTTATAAAGTACATCATTATTAAATTCATAGCTTAATGGTTCTGGACCAAGATTTCTCAATAGCTTTAGCTGACTATCATTGTCTTGCCATAGAATTGAACCAAATCGGCGTGGATCATGAAAACGTACGCTTGTTAAATTGTCTAGCTTTATCTCAAAGTGGTGATGCTTCTTCAATGGTTCAGTTGAAGGCACTACGCTAATAGAACCTGACATGCCAAGATGAATGACAAGTTGTCCATCATTAGAATCTATTAAAAGATACTTTGCGCGTCTTGAAATTTTATTAATGGTTTTTTGTTTTAAAGTGTCAACAAGGTGAGAAGGAATCTCCCAGCGAAGTTTTTTTTTGTAAATATGAACAGATAAGATCTTCTTAGTGACTATTAAGGGTTCGAGCCCTCTCCTAGTAGTTTCAACCTCCGGAAGTTCAGGCACTATTTATTTTCATTAACAAGTGCAATCTTTTTAGTTGCACCAATTCAATATCGGCAACAGCAAAAGAAGTTTTAGATTTTTTTGCACTTTTAAGCCACGACACATGAATAGGATCTAATGTCGAAGGGTAGTTTTTCCAATCAGCAAAAGAAGTAAGGTGATTAGACATAAATGATTAGCATCCAAGCATTGCTTTCTTTAAGTTTTTTTGTATTGGGTTATCTGAGAGAAATATGCCCAACATCAAGAATGTAGTAAAAAATTTCTTGAGATCTAATTTCATTTCTTAAATTTTTATTGAATAAAGTTTGATTATAAATATAAAGCATTTAAATATAAATATAAAAATGCATTTACTGTAATTGTGAATTATCTATAATGTAATCTTTTAATTAAATAATGAAAATATTATGAATCCATTAACTTCTGTCAAAGGCACCATTATTAGTGGCTTTATTCTTGCAATAATTGTTGCTTGGTATGTTTCTCCTGAAAGTTCAGTTTTTCAGGCACGTAATTTTAGTATTTGGCTCCATGCCCTTTTTGGAGTCACATGGATTGGCCTCTTATACTATTTTAATTTTGTTCAGGTTCCTGCAATGGCTGACGCATTGGCTGATGAGGGTGGTCCTGGGCCGGCAGCAATTGGAAAATATGTAGCACCAAGAGCACTTCTTTGGTTTCGTATGGCAGCAGCTGCCACATGGTTAACAGGTGCATGGGCTCTATCTATTTCACCCCAATATGGTTTTACGCAAACTTTTCTTTTTCAGGCGCCAGCCGGTCCAATGATGAGTTTGGGCGCTTGGATGGGCACGATCATGCTCTTTAATGTATGGGTTTTAATTTGGCCAAATCAGAAAAAGGTTCTTGGAATAGTTGAGGCTAGTGCTGATGAAATAGCCAAAGCTAAATTTACAGCCGCGATGGCTTCTAGAACCAATGTTGTCCTATCAGTTCCTATGCTTCTTTGCATGATTGGAGCTGGCCATGGCGGGTATCTCTTTTAACATAATTGTATCCACACACATTAAAAACCGGGCAATTCCCGGTTTTTTTAATTCCACTATATTAGCTTAAATACAACATAAGCTCTAAAAAGAGCCATTATGATGAAAAATCAAACGATTCTTCAAACAGTTTATAGTTAGTATAGCAATACTGCAACTATTAAAAAACCTATTAAATTAGGGTCTAACGGTTTAAATACTAACATATGTTGAAAAAAAACAACTATTTGTAACATTATTACAAATATTGGTTGACAAAGGCTTCAAAGGTAGTTATTATGTGTGTATTGTTATTTTAAATGGATAACAAGGGTGTTGGAAAATTCCAACAATTGAATATTCTAAATGGAGAATAAAATGAAAAAACTAATCGCACTATTCGCGACAACAGCTGTAGCTTCAGGTTCTGCTATGGGTGCTATCGCTCTAAGTGGAGCGGCTTCAATTTCTTATGATGATAACGGCTCTAGCGCTTCTGTTACTAAGTATGACGCTGACCTTACTATCGTAGGAACTGCTGGTACGACGACATATACTACTTCAATGGACATTGATGGTGGTACTGATGGTTCAGCTTCGACTACTATCAACAATACAGACGTAAATGTAACTGCTGCAACACTAGCAACTACTATCGGTCCAGTAACTATTTCTGCTGATATGTATGATGAGAATGACGCAGCTACTGTCTCTTCTACTGGTGGTCTTATTACTGACAGTGGTGACAACAGAAGTATTTCTATAAGCTTAGATGCTCCAATTGGTGATGCTACTATTGCTCTTGATGACTCTGGTGACGTAACTGTAACTGGTACTTTCTCAGGTGTTACAGTTTCTCACACTATGCAAGATGGTACTGATACAACTTCTGGTTCTGCGAGCATTGCTGGTATGGACATCACATTGACTAATGATGCTGGTGCTACTGAGTGGACTCTTGGTACTACTGTAGCTGGAACAGCTGTTACTCTAGGTAGTGATAAGGCTGTAACTGCTACATTTGGTGTTACTGGTAACACTGTAGTAGTATCTCACACTGCTGAGCGTGCTGCTGTTACTTCAGCGACATCTTCTACTAAGCATACTACTGCTCAGAAGAATGCATATACTACAGTTGCGGTTTCACGTGATCTAACGTCAGGTGCTACTCTATCTGCTACGTATAACACGTTTGACGATTCACTTACTCTTAAGGCTGCAGTTGCATTCTAATCTAGGTTGGATAAAACTGCTAACTTAGTTTAAGTTAGTCATAGAACCCAGGGCTTGCCCTGGGTTTTTTTATATCTATTGGAAATTTTTATCTTATAAATTGATTAAAATATAGCCATAAAAAGTTATTGGGAAAA
>ERZ1049444.1974-NODE-1974-length-14297-cov-6.307190_pt1 | contig 14297 bp, 14 predicted proteins | sample MGYA00383101_ERZ1049444 | MGnify/ENA primary metagenome ERZ1049444 (study PRJEB29581, sample SAMEA5548371) | metagenome | biome: marine; feature: coastal; material: water | depth 50 m | study: Short-term variability in the microbial, nano- and picoplankton...
AGGGGACAGACAGATCGTCGGTCAGGAATCCATTGTCAGTTACGATCACACTCATTTTGCTGCTCCCACGCTCAAATGGATGCCGCACTCGGTTTTTGCTGAACCACTCCAGCGACCAGATCGGGGATCATCGCCCTCGGCCACTTTGGACGTGCACGGGGCACACCCAATTGACGGGTACCCTTTAGAAATCAGGGGATGGCGTGGCAAATCGTTGACGTCCATGTAGGCTTTGATGTCCTCAAGGCTCCAATGTGCCAGTGGGTTCACTTTAATGCGCCCGGTTTCCTCTGCCTCAAAGTAATCAAGCTGGGCTCGCGTGCCTGACTGAAAGCGTTTGCGGCCGCTGATCCAACCACCAAACCCTTCCAGCGCTCGATTTAGCGGGCGGGTTTTGCGTAAAGAACAGCATGCGTGTGTGCTGCTTTGGTAGAGATCGCCTTTGGGATCGCGGGCGTTAGTCTCGTGCTCATCAGGGCGAATGATGCGCACGTTCCAAAGACCTAGATCGATGGTCAATTGAGCCTGATAGATTAGTGTTTCATGAAATAGCATCTCAGTGTCGATGAAGATCACTGGCAGAGATTTGTCGATGATCGACGCCATATGTAAAAGCACCACAGAATCCGCACCAAAGCTGGAAACCAGCGCCACACGACCGAGGTCTGCATTATCCAAGCTTGCCTTAAGCACCGAACGGGCACCGGCAGTTTTGAAGATAGCGTTTAGTCCCGAGACTTTGTCCTCATGCGCAGTCGGAGCTTCGGGGGCTTTGTTCGCAAACGGGGTTGTACGGGTAAACTCAATATCATGCTGCATGGGCTTTAACCTCTGGATAGAGTGCGGCTTTGAATCGCGTTAGGCCAAGGCGACGATAGGTTTCGAGGAAGGTCTCATCATCCGTTTGGCGTAGATCGAGATAGGCTAGAACCAGACGCTCAATGGCTGGTACGATCTTTGCTGCTGAAAAGCCGGGCCCAGCACGTTCGCCAATAGTTGCGCTTTCAGTGGCATCCCCACCAAGCGTAATTTGATAACTTTCGACGCCCGCCCGATCGAGGCCGAGAATGCCAATGTGAGCAACATGGTGGTGGCCACATGCATTTATGCAACCCGAGATTTTGATCTGAAGATGTCCGATATCGTGCTCAAGTTTCAGCTCGTCGAAACGTGTTGCAATCTCTTGTGCGATCGGGATCGAACGGGCTGTGGCCAAAGCGCAGTAATCCATACCGGGGCAGGCGATTATGTCAGAGATCAACCCAATATTAGCTGTCGCCAACCCAACTTGAGAAAGCTCAGCGTGGATTTGTGGCAGGTCGGCAACGTGGACATGGGGAAGGATGATATTCTGCGCATGGCTGACACGTAGCTCGTCATGACCAAACCGCTCTGCGAGTGACGCCATCACGCGCATTTGCTCAGCCGTTGCATCGCCGGGCGTTTGCCCATGTGCCTTAAGACTGATTGTAGCAATCGCATACCCTTCCGCACGGTGTGCGGTCAGGTTTGTGTCCGCCCAACTGCGAAACACGGGATCGTTGCTATAGGCTAGGTCGTATACATCGACTGGACGGTTTGAATACACTGGCTCTGAGAAGGCATCCTCAAACTGCGCCAAATAGGACGTGTCCACACCCGAAAATTCTTGCTTAGTCTCTGCGAAACGCTCAGCAACCAAGTTACGGATCGCGTCGATGCCATATTCGTGCACCGTGATCTTAATCCGTGCTTTGTACTTGTTGTCACGACGGCCAATTTCATTCCAAACACTAACCACTGCCTCAAGATAGGGCAGAAGATATTCTCGAGGCAGGAAGCTAACCAGCGTTTTGCCAATCATCGGTGTACGACCAAGTCCACCCCCGACGATAACCTCAAAACCAAGTTCCTCGTCTTGTTCTACGATGCGAATTCCAATGTCATGCGCTTTGATGACTGCGCGATCGTTTTCACTGCCGGTGATTGCGATCTTGAACTTCCGCGGCATGAATTGGAATTCTGGGTGGTCGGTCGACCATTGACGGATCAACTCGGCCACTGGACGTGGGTCGGCAATTTCATCCGCTGCCGCACCGGCAAAATGGTCTGCCGTCACATTACGGATTGTATTGCCCGAGGTTTGAATTGCGTGCATCTGAACGTCCGCCAACGCATCAAGGATGTCGGGCACGTCACTAAGAGTTGGCCAGTTGAACTGAATGTTTTGGCGCGTGGTGAAATGGCCATAACCCTTGTCCCACGTGTCGGCGATATGCGCGAACTGCCGCATTTGCGTGCCGTTTAGCGTTCCGTAGGGAACAGCAACGCGCAGCATGTAGGCGTGCAGTTGCAAATAGAGACCGTTCATTAGGCGCAACGGTTTAAACTCGTCTTCAGTCAACGCACCCGACACACGCCGACCCACCTGGGCACGAAATTGGCGATTGCGTTCAGCGACGAAAGCCGCATCAAAATCAGAATACTTATACATGCGCCTGACCTTCTTGTTTGCCGTGGGGGTAGTTCGATGGGCCCGTGCGGCGAAAATCTTCGCGGAAGTGAACCGGTTCGGCACCGTTGGGACCGGGTTCTACGTCGGACAGATAGACCCCTACGACATCTTTTGACTGCGCGCTCGCGTCGATCAAACGTATCTGCGCGTCCGCTTCATCGCTCAGGATTTCGGCGTCTCTTAAACAGCGTGACCACATGCCTTTGGCTGTCATATAAACAACGTCGCCTTCGATAAGCGCGTTGGCGGTGATGACCTTGGGCAGATAACGACGTGACATAAGGTTCTTCCTTGCAGAGGTGTTTACTTCACCCCCATTTTAGGAAATATTCCCAGTATTGCGCCAGCATGTGGGGCAAATAAGGAAAAATGTTCTGGTTTGTCGACTCGTCGGAACGGGTCACTAAAATTTGGGGGAAATAGGGAATGTCAGTCCGTATAGACGATATCGACAAGAAAATCCTTGCAGAGCTACAACGCGATGCATCTCAGTCGTTAGACGAAATTGCCCGCAAAGTCGGCTCTTCCAAGACCCCGGTATGGAATAGGATTCGCAAGTTGCGGGACGCTGGCGTGATCAAACAGCAGACTGTTTTGTTGGATGCAGAAACACTAGGATTTGAGGCGTGTTTCTTCGTTTTGATCCGCACCAGCGAACATGAGGCCGACTGGCAGGCGAATTTCTTAACGGCCCTGCAAGACAGACCCGAAGTTCTAGAAGCACACAGGTTGGCCGGCGACATCGACTACATCCTAAAAGTGCAGGTTAAGAATGCACGCGCTTACGATGTGTTTTATCAGGCACTGATTTCCGAGGTGAAGGTCCACAACGTGACCGCATTGCTGTCTATGGAGCAAATCAAGTCGACAACCATGCTGCCGCTTGAAGCGCTTTAGCGTTTGCTCACCATCAGACGTTCTAAACCGTGGAAATGGTAGAGGTTGGCGTATTTGGCCGGTTCCGCGATCTTAAGATCGGGGCAGCGCTCAAACAAAACCCTCAAAGAAATCTGCAGCTCAAGACGTGCCAATGGTGCACCAACACAAAAATGCAGACCACCGCCGAAGGTTGCATGCGTGGGTGAATGGCGCGTTGGGTCAAAAAGGTCTAGATCATCGTCAATCTGCGCGTCCCGCCCTGCATGTCCTAGCATCAAGGCAATCTGATCGCCGCGTTTAAACGTGTGATCGGCCATCGTAACGTCTTCGTAGGCATATCGAGTGAAGATTTGCAGGGGTGGATCAAAGCGCAAAACTTCTTCCACAGTATTCTCGATCGAATTTTCACCGATCCAAGCAGGAATATTGCCGTTTTCTATCAGTACTTTGGCGCCATTCCCGATTGTATGCACCGTTGCCTCATGCCCAGCATTCAATAGTAGAATACAGGTCGTTATCATTTCATCAGAGGACAGTTTATCACCGTCTTCTTCGGCGCGGATCAGTTCGGTGATCAGATCGTCGCTTGGCGCTTTTCGACGTTTTTCGATGTATCCGCGCATAAAGTCAGTGAACTCGGTCGAGGCTTTGGCCGCAGCATCTTCAATCTCACGGGTTCTGCGGGCCTGATACATTGAGACCATCGCATTGGACCACAGTAGCAACTGTGGGGCCATTTCCTCGGGAACTCCTAAAAGGCGGCATATCACGATGACAGGAATTGGTTGGCCGTATTCCGAGATCAGATCAAAGGGCTCGTCAGGAAACTTGTCTATCAGGGAATGACTCAGTTCCTCAATTTCAGGGCCCATCGATGCAATTCGACGAGATGTAAAAGCGCGAAGGACAAGTCTGCGCAAGCGCGTGTGCTTAGGGGCCTCAAGCTCAAGCATTGAATGAGCTTCGATGTCGTAGAACGGTTTCAATCGATCAGGATAGGTCGGCGCGTCTTCTGGTGGAACTTCACGTCCAAAGCGTCGGTCCTTTAGGATGGCGTTTGTGACGCTCGCCGCAAGGGTCGCAACCATCTTATAGTCTTCCCAATAGACCATCGGGCCCTTTTCGCGCCATTCGACGTAGCGAGGGTAGGGGTTCTGTACAAAATCAGGATCAGTTGGCGACTGGTGGACGGTTTCCATTTGCTGTCCTAAGCGCTTGCTTCTAATGCAGAAATGATCGCCGAGAAATCTGAAGCCTTCAGGCTGGCACCACCCACCAACGCGCCATCAACGTTATTGAGCGCAAAGATTTCCGTAGCGTTGCTCGGTTTGACTGAGCCGCCATATAGCAAGCTCATGCCATGCGCTTCGGTGGTTTCGTTCTGCGACGCAAGGAAGCCACGGATGAATGAGTGAGCCTGGGAGATTTCTTCAAAGCTTGGAATTTTACCGGTGCCAATGGCCCAAACGGGTTCATAGGCGACTACAGTATTGGCTGCCAATGCGCCCTCAGGAACTGAACCTGCCAACTGTTTAGCAAGCACTTGATTGGTCTCGCCGCTTTCGCGTTCTTCAAGGGTTTCACCGATGCAAATGACGGCGATCAGATCGGCGTCCCATGCGGCGAGGGCTTTGTCGTGAACCTGTTGGTTGGTTTCGCCGTGATCCGTCCTGCGTTCTGAATGCCCAACGATTACGTAGCCTGCGCCGCAATCTTTGAGCATGTCAGCAGAAGTGTCTCCAGTGTGCGCACCGCTTTTGCTGGAGTGGCAGTCTTGGCCACCGATCTGAATATTGCCCTGAAGATCAGCGGCTTGTGCAACCAATGTGGCGGGCGGGCATATAAGGATATCGATTTCAGACCCAGCGTGCGCTTCGGCCAGTGTACGAATTTCACCGAGCGAGGCCTGAACCCCGTTCATCTTCCAATTTCCGGCCGCGAGTTTTCTGGGCATGTAATTCTCCGATATGATTGACCAAGTCGATGCCGATGGACGGACCTTGGGTCAAGGTCCTTGTCGTCGCGATCTGTCGAAAATGAAGGGCAAATTTAGGAGGGAAGCTTAAAGTTCTCTGCCTGAAGTTCGTCCATGTCTTTGAATTTAATGGATTCCCCACAACCACATGCGTCCGAGACGTTGGGATTGCGGAATTTGAAGCCGCTTTCAAGCAGTGACACCTCGTAGTCGATTTCCGTGCCGAACAAAAACATCTGGGCCATAGGGGCGATCATAACCCGTGCGCCATCCTGCTCGACTACTTCATCAAGCGGATCGGTGTCGGCGACGTAGTCCATGGTATATTCCATGCCCGCGCAGCCACCTTTTTTGACACCAATTCGAAGGCCAGAATGGCCTTCTTTGTCCATCAACTTGCGAATCTGTTTAGCTGCAGTCTCGGTCATTGAGACCGCCTGTTTCCCGGGAATGCCAAACATATTATGTCATCCTTTCAAAGGCTTACATAAAGCCGAGTTCAAGGCGCGCTTCGTCGCTCATCATATCCATGCCCCAGGGTGGATCCCAGGTCAGCTGCACGTCGATGGTCTTTACACCCTCAACTGGACCCGCTGCGTCCGCTATCCATCCCGGCATATCGCCGGCGACGGGACAGCCAGGGGCAGTCAGTGTCATAATGACCAAGACATCATTTTCTTCATTTATATCAATAGTATAAATCAGTCCGAGATCATAGATATTGACTGGAATTTCCGGATCATAGACCGAGCGGCAAGCCTCGACAATTTTCTCGTACAGCGGATGGTCCGTGCTGGATGGCGCGATCAAAGGGGCGCCTTCTACGGGGTCTGTTGCCTGACTCATGGTGTGTCCTGTGTATTACCTGAGTGATTATATAGGGTACACAATTCGCAGCGTCCAGACCCTGCGCGTTCGATGACAATTGTAGCTGTGATACGCCGAAAGGCTGCAAGTTTCCGCTCGTCGGATATTTGGCTTTGGATTGCAGAGTCTCACTAACTTGGCTATGCGGGGCGCTGGTAATTTTGAGAGGCTGACATGCAACGGTTTTCCTTTGATCTTCAAGCAACACACGGCAAGGCGCGGACGGGAGTGATCTCGACCCCAAAGGGGGATATTCGTACGCCAGCGTTTATGCCCGTTGGTACAGCCGCGACCGTCAAGGCGATGATGCCCGAAAGCGTGGCGTCAACCGGTGCGGATATTTTGTTAGGCAATACTTATCATTTAATGCTGCGCCCTACGGCTGAACGCATTGATCGTCTGGGCGGTCTCCACAAATTTATGAACTGGGACAAGCCGATCCTGACCGACAGCGGTGGGTTTCAGGTGATGTCATTGGCCGATTTGCGCAAGCTGACCGAAGAAGGTGTGACGTTCAAATCCCACATAGACGGATCCAAGCACGTTCTCACTCCGGAGCGTTCAATGGAGGTCCAAAAGTTGCTCGGTAGTGACATTGTGATGTGCTTTGATGAGTGTCCTGCGTTGCCGGCGACGGATGAGGAAGTCGCCAAATCCATGCGTCTGTCGATGCGATGGGCCAAGCGTTCTCGAGAGGCTTTCGGTGATCGCCCAGGCTATGCTTTGTTTGGTATCCAGCAGGGTGGAGTGACAAAAGAACTTCGCGAAGAAAGCGCCAAGGCACTTCGCGAAGTCGAATTTGAGGGTTACGCGATTGGTGGTCTAGCCGTGGGTGAGGGGCAGGAAGCGATGTTCGGGGTGCTAGATTACGCGCCTGACATGCTGCCCAAGGCCAAGCCGCGATACTTGATGGGTGTCGGAAAGCCTGATGACATTGTCGGGGCAGTAAAGCGCGGTGTCGACATGATGGATTGCGTATTGCCGTCCCGTTCTGGGCGTACTGGGCAAGCGTTCACGCGTCACGGGGTGGTGAACATCAAAAATGCGCGCCATCAAGATGATCCACGTCCGCTGGATGAAAATTGTAGCTGTCCTGCGTGCCGCAACTATTCGCGTGCGTATTTACATCATGTCTTTAGATCACAAGAAATGATTTCTGGGATGCTTTTGACGTGGCACAATTTGCAATATTATCAAGATATTATGGGTGGTATGCGCCAAGCGATCAGTGCGGGACAATTCGATGTCTGGGAAAGAAACTTCCACGAAGGTCGTCTTGAGGGCGATATCGAACGGCTTTAGGAATACCTGCATTGAAATGACACGAATTGGGCCTTACGGTCGCGCCAATAATGTGTGGATTGTGTAAAAGACTTTGGGCGACACTCAGTTAGATAACTTGTGGGACGACACTGGGGGCGAAAGCTTTTCCAGTGATGCCTTACATGAACATGTTGATGCTGATCTCGTCATTATCGGGGGCGGGTATACCGGTTTGTCCACGGCTTTGTCCGCCGCTGAACGTGGTGCGGGCGTTGTGGTACTGGAAGCGCATGAAATTGGCTTCGGTGGCTCTGGTCGGAATGTGGGTTTGGTGAACGCTGGTCTTTGGCTGCCACCCGAGAAGATAGACACTTTGCTAGGATCGACCATCGGTCAGAGGTTGACGTCGATACTTGGGAACGCACCTGAGTTGGTGTTCGGTTGGATCGACAAGTATGGAATCGAGTGTGATCCAGTGCGCAATGGAACGCTTCATTGTGCGCACTCCAAATTTGGCTTTGAAGACATCCAAGAACGTTTCCGCCAAATGGATGCGATTGGGGCGCCTGTACGCGTGTTGGACGCCGAAGAAACAGCCGCGCGAACGGGTGCGAAGCGACTCCACGGTGCGCTGTTAGATCCTCGTGCCGGAACCATCCAACCCAAGGCTTATGCCCGTGGGCTAGCGCGCGCAGCAACCGAACGCGGTGCACAGATCTTTGAGAATTCTCCCGCGCTTTCAGTCGGTTGGTCCGACAATTTGTGGGAGGTCGCGACTCCGTCGGGATTTGTGCGGGCGAAATCGCTGTTGATCGCGACCAATGCGTATCCTTTTCGGATGAGCTGGGTCCATCCGTTGAAATCTGTTCCCGTGTCGTATTTTCAGGCCGCAACGGTTCCTTTGCCGCAGGATTTGCGGGAGCGGATCATGCCGGGGGGCGAGGGCTGTTGGGACACGGCCAAGGTGATGTCGTCATGGCGGGTAGATGCTGACGGTCGATTGGTGATCGGTGGAATGGGCCAACTCGATCATTTGGGTGGCAATTTGCATCGCAAATGGCTGCGCCGAAAACTCGGCCACGTGTTTCCCGAGCTTAAGGGAATCGATCTGACTCATTTCTGGCAAGGGCGTATTGCCATGACCAAAGAGAAGTTGCCAAAAATCTGGCGACACGGGCCAAACGCCTACGCCTGTTTTGGGTACTCAGGTCGCGGTATCGGGCCAGGAAGTGCATTTGGTCAGCGATTGGCCCCCTGCCTTTTGGATGGCGATGAGGAAGTTCTTCCTGTTGTGCCTGTCAACGCAAATCCAACTAGCGTAACCCGCCTAAAGGGAGCGTTTTACGAAGCCGGTGCAACGATGGCGCATTTGGTCAAAGACCGGTTCTAACTAGCCTATTGGCATATAGATCTCGGTCAAAAGCTCCGCTTCGGTGACGGTCGATGGATCATTTAGGTAGATTTCCCAACTTGGACCGACACACTGAAGTCCTTGAACCTCCATCTGTCTAGACAGACGTTCATATACCTCACCAAGCTTTGAGTATGGACCCTTATGGGTGAATTGCACGACGCGCTGCGTGGGCAAAATGCCTCCCATTACTTCATCGTTAGCCTTTTCCATGTCGTTTTGGGATATCCCAAATCCAACATGATAAGTCATTGTCTCACTGGGCGGGGTTACATAAACCGCAAGGGCAGCACCGGTAGGCGTGATGCCCTTGACCATCATGTGTCCGTAAACCGTTTGAAACCCTTCACCCATTGCGACGCCGATTTCGTTTTGATCCATAGAGGTGGTTTTTTCGACGTATAAGTATGCCAAGGGTGAAGTCGTGACGATGTCAAAGGTGCTCATCTAAGTCTCCTGTTCATGATTAGGGTGGACATTAATCCCTTTTTGAACCCCAACAATGACGCGTATCAAACCAACGGAAGGTCTGGACGATTTCTTGGTCGTTTGCACAAGTTGGTTGAGTGCAACGGTAGGTATTTGAGCGTGACGAAATCTAAGCGAGAAAAATTCATCGAGTTGCCTGAAGGTTTTGGGACGCAGTTGCGGAATGATTTGGCGCTTGTCGAAGATGAAAAGCCTCGGATCAGTTATCTTTCGTTGGCAAATGATGTGGCACGCGTTCAACAGTACTGGGTCGACGGTGTACACGATCCCAAAAGCCAAAAGGCCACATACGCTGGCATGTTTTTTGAGCTTGTTGACGCGCTGGGGGCACAAGGGCAATTATTCTCGACTAAAGACACTAAAGCTCCTTTAGAACAGCCCGTGCAAATTGAACGGTTCGACGCATCGAGCGCAAATCTAATTGGGCAAGTCGTGGCGCGTATTCAGGCCTTTAAGCCGCATTTGCTGGTAATTTCTCCAAGTGTTTCACCTGACATAATCCCGATGCTCGCCCAAGATTTTCCGACTGTTTACTATGCTCATTCCTTGCTTTGGCCTGCGCGTTGGGATTGTGACGATGCCAGCTTGAAAGAGCGGCTAAAGCGCTGGGTGCGTTCTCGCCGTTTCAAGAATAAGTTGAAGAACGTCAAAGGTGTGATCGCAGCGTCTGACGTATGTCTCCGGCAATTTCGGGCAATCGTCGGCAACGATTACCCAGAGGAAACGGTGACGCGTCAGTTTTTACATGTTTCAAAGCCGGTAGAAAAAAAGTCGATGCGCAACCTTTTGTATATTGGTGGGCTGGATGATTGGAGCGGTGTGAATGCTGCTGTTGCAGTGTTCAAGGCGATAAAGGCCGACCTTCCAAACTTGACCCTGTCGTTGATAGGTGAGGGCCCAAAGCAAGCTGAATATGAGGAAATGGCCCCAACAGTCGATGGGCTTAGGTTCGTGTCGAAGTTTGACGCCACCGAGCAAATGAAACAAGTCGCCATGGCAGACCTGTTGATTGTTCCAGAAATCGCCCAAACGTTAACCGGCATGCCATTTTATCTGCCAGAGGCCTTGGTTTGCGGACTACCGGCACTGGTTAGTTCTTCTGTGCCTTTGAGGGACGATGAAGAAAGAGGCTGTGTTGTGTACAAGGCTGGAGATCAAGAAGACATGATCCGCCAAATTCGGCGTTTGTACGGGGATACCGCTGAGTACAAAGATTTGGCGGGTAAATTGCCCTTGAATGAGGATCCATTTCGCGACGCTTCACAAAGCTGGGGAAGTGGAATCGCGCGAATATTTGGCCATATCGCAAGAAATCAGTAGGAAATATCGCTTACAACCACTTTGAACGGGCGGGTTTGTTTCCCAAACCAAGAAGAATTTGGCTGAACGGAGCACATTGGACAAGTTTGCCTTGAACTCTTCCGCTTGTGGCCCCATTTTTGGTGTCCATACCGGAGACGGGACGCGCTGCCGAAATTGGGGCCGATCCGTTTTGCCAAGTACAAGGAAAAAACATGCAAGAGCAATTGAACGCCTCTTATCCAGTTCTGCCGCTGCGCGACATCGTTGTGTTCCCGCATATGATTGTGCCGTTATTTGTCGGTCGCGAGAAATCGGTGAAGGCTTTGGAAGAGGTGATGCGCGATGACAAGCAAATCCTTCTATCCAGTCAGATTGATCCCGGCGAAGACGACCCCAATGAAGAGGGTATCTATCGCATCGGCGTTCTGGCCAACGTCCTACAACTGCTAAAACTACCCGATGGGACCGTTAAGGTTCTCGTCGAAGGGCAAGCGCGCGTTGAGATTACAGATTTCATCGACAACCCTGACTATTTTGAAGCCGCAGCACGTGAGCTGTTTGAAGTTGCAGGCGATTTGACGGCTGTCGAAGCGTTGCTGGGCTCGGTTGCCGAAGAATTTGAGCGTTACGCGAAAATTAAGAAGAACGTTCCCGAAGAAGCATTGGCCTCGGTCGCGGAAGCACAAGAACCTGGCAAGCTGGCGGATCTTGTGGCTGGGCATCTGGGCATTGAAGTCGACGAAAAACAGGCGCTGCTAGAAACGCTGCCGATCTCGGACCGGCTTGAGAAGATTTACGGCCTAATGCAGGGCGAAGTTTCCGTTTTGCAGGTTGAGAAGAAGATCAAAACGCGCGTGAAGTCTCAGATGGAGCGTACCCAGCGTGAGTACTATTTGAATGAGCAGATGAAGGCCATTCAGAAAGAACTCGGCGATGGGGAAGAAGGCACCAATGAGATTGCGGAGCTAGAAGAAAAAATCGCTGCCGCAAAGCTATCCAAAGAAGCACAAGAAAAGGTCGACGGCGAGCTGAAGAAGCTCAAAAATATGTCACCGATGTCTGCGGAAGCGACAGTGGTCCGCAACTACCTCGATTGGATCCTGTCGATCCCTTGGGGCGTGAAATCGCGCGTTAAGAAAGATTTAGGGCGCGCTGAAGGCATCCTCGATGCAGACCATTATGGTCTCGATAAAGTGAAAGAGCGGATCGTTGAGTACTTGGCGGTTCAGCAGCGCAGCAAAAAGCTGAAGGGACCTATCATGTGTCTCGTCGGCCCTCCTGGTGTGGGTAAAACCTCGCTCGGCAAGTCGGTTGCTCGGGCAACGGGACGCGAATTTATTCGTATTTCGCTGGGCGGCGTGCGGGATGAAAGCGAAATTCGCGGCCACCGTCGGACCTATATTGGGTCGATGCCCGGCAAGATCATTCAGGCGCTGAAAAAAGCGAAAACCACAAACCCGCTGATCCTTCTCGATGAGATTGATAAGATGGGTCAGGATTTCCGTGGCGATCCAGCCTCGGCGATGCTTGAGGTGCTTGATCCTGAACAGAACAACACGTTTGTCGACCACTATCTTGAGGTTGAATATGATCTCAGCAACGTGATGTTTCTGACGACGTCAAACAGTTACAATATGCCAGGTCCACTGTTAGACCGGATGGAGATCATTCCGTTGGCGGGTTACACCGAAGACGAAAAGATCGAAATCGCAAAGCGTCACTTGCTGGACAAGCAAGTTAAAAACCACGGCCTCAAAGCGGATGAGTTTTCCGTTGAGGATGACGCAATTCAAGAAATCGTACGCCGCTATACCCGTGAAGCAGGCGTGCGTAACCTTGAGCGTGAGCTTGGCAAGCTAGCGCGCAAAGCTGTGACTAAGATCGTCAAGAAACAAGCCGAGAGTGTTGCCGTCACGGCGGACAATATCGACGAGTATCTTGGCGTGAAGAAGTATCGTTTCGGACTGACCGAACAGCACGACCAAGTCGGTGTAGTAACGGGTCTTGCCTATACTTCAGTCGGCGGTGATCTGTTGCAGATTGAAGCGTTGAAACTGCCTGGCAAAGGTCGGATGAAAACGACCGGTAAGTTGGGCGATGTGATGAAGGAATCCATCGACGCGGCGTCTAGCTATGTGCGGTCGATTAGCCCTCAAATTGGGGTGAAGCCGCCGAAGTTTGAGAAGTTCGACATCCACGTCCACGTGCCAGACGGTGCGACGCCAAAGGATGGCCCATCAGCGGGTCTTGCCATGGTCACAGCGATTGTTTCGGTACTGACTGGCATTCCTGTTCGCAAAGATTTGGCCATGACTGGTGAGGTCACTTTACGCGGTAACGCGTCTGCGATTGGCGGGTTGAAAGAAAAGTTGCTTGCAGCTCTGCGGGGCGGTGTAAAAACCGTGCTTATCCCTGAAGAGAACGAAAAAGACCTCGCGGATATTCCTGACAACGTAAAGGAAGGGTTGGAGATTATCCCTGTGACCCACGTGTCTGAGGTATTGAAATACGCCTTGACCGGAGAGCCTGAGGCGATCGAGTGGGACGAGGCGGCAGAAGAAGCTGCGGCGTTGGCAAGGTCGTCAGAGGGCGAAGCGAAGCCTTTGGCGCATTAAAGCGGGTTGAAAAACCACCCTACGGATTGAAAGGGCGCGCGGTCGAAAGGCTGCGCGCTTTCTCCTCTGCGAAGGCGGTAGCGTTGACGATCCATGGCGCGCCGCACATGATGGGTTGAGAACTCACCCGATGGAATGCTAATGCGCTTACCTCTCATAATCTTTCGTCACGGTCAGACTGAATGGAACCGAGAGGGCATTCATCAGGGGCGGCTGGATTCTCCCTTAACAACTATGGGCCAGCAGCAGGCTGAGGGGATGACAGAAATACTTAGGCCGTTGGTTAAGGATGATGTGTGGCAGGCCTATACGTCCCCGACAGGCAGGGCGAAGCGGACGGCGGAGTTGGCGCTTGGACCCTTGGGCTTTGAAGCAAAGATGGATGACCGTCTGCAAGAGGTGCATTTCGGCGAGTGGCAAGGGCGCACGACGGCTGAGATTGATGAGATGTCCCGCGTGCCCAAAAGCGCAGACCCTTTTATGTGGAATTTCACGTCACCCGAGGGCGAAACTTTTGAAGCCATGTGCGCCCGAGTGCAGGGGTTTATGGACGAGTTGACGGGCCCAAGCATTATTTCAACGCACGGAATCACATCACGAGTTTTGCGCGGTCTGCATCTTGGGCTGGATGAAAATGGAATGCGGGAAATGGATGGCGGTCAAGGCTGTGTTTATCTTCTGAAAGACGGTCTACAGCAGCGATTTGGATAGGAGTGGTGGGTTGAAAACCCACCCTACGGTTCGCGGCTAATCTTTCCTGTCAAAAATCGCCAGAGTCCGCTTGACGGGTCTGCACGGTGCGCATATGAAACGCCTCACGCTTGGACGACAAGCGGCAGTGAGCGGTTGTAGCTCAGTTGGTTAGAGTACCGGCCTGTCACGCCGGGGGTCGCGGGTTCGAGCCCCGTCAACCGCGCCATCACTGCCCTGAACGTCCTAGCTGAAGATGCGCGGTTGTAGCTCAGTTGGTTAGAGTACCGGCCTGTCACGCCGGGGGTCGCG
>ERZ1049444.1983-NODE-1983-length-14264-cov-5.772116_pt1 | contig 14264 bp, 12 predicted proteins | sample MGYA00383101_ERZ1049444 | MGnify/ENA primary metagenome ERZ1049444 (study PRJEB29581, sample SAMEA5548371) | metagenome | biome: marine; feature: coastal; material: water | depth 50 m | study: Short-term variability in the microbial, nano- and picoplankton...
GCTCCTGTGGTTATTGGACAAACACATGATATGTTTGGTGATATGATAGATGTATTAGGATACAAAGATCCTAAATTACAAACTGAGTATGAGCGTATGTCTAGCCGTAGTGAACAAGCTGAAATTCGTTTAAAGACCATAGAAGAAAATGATAGATACAAAATAGCTCGTGCAACTGAACTAGCAAAACAAATGGATATTAATACTAAAAATGGTAAGGAAATAAAATTCACTGCCACAGGAAATGTGCCTACTAGTATTAATGGCAAAGCCGTTGATGAAAATCTACTTACAGCGCGTGAAAAACAAAATATAAACAATATGGACGCGGTAGTAAAAGAAATTAACACCAATATGATGGATATTACTCCATCAGTGTCGCCTATATCACCAGACACTACGCCACCCACACTACAGGAACGACCAGAATCTAAAACAAATGCCTTGGAAAGTTTTCCGCAATTTGGTTCAACTTGCATGACTGCTGCACAAGCTGAAAGATTAATTGCACTTCAAATAGAACAAAACAGACTACTGAAAAAACAAACAACTACGATTGAGAATAATTCATAAGCGGTTGACAAATATCGATAAATATAGTAACATATAAAATAAAGAGATAAAAATGAGTTGGAAAAAACACTTTACAGTATACCAAGGCAAAGAAGCCAAAAGTAACAGCAAAGGCGCCGGTAGTACCGGAAGCACTAGCCGCTTTCAGAGTTGGTTACCAGAGGTATACAGTGGTATGCCAAACCGTGTCGAACGCTATATGCAGTACGACCAAATGGACATGGACAGTGAAATCAACGCTGCTCTTGACACTATTGCTGAATTCAGTACACAATTTGATGATGAATCCGGAACACCATTTCGGGTTATTTACAAAGGCGATCCTAGTGAAAGCGAAAGCAAAATTCTTGAACAAACACTAAAGCAATGGTGTAATTTAAATGACTGGGACAAGCGTATGTTTAAAACGTTTCGTAATGTCATTAAGTATGGTGATCAGCCGTTTGTCCGTGACCCAGAAACATGGGAACTAATGTATGTTAATCCACAGGATGTACTCAAAGTAGTTGTTAACGAAAGCGAAGGCAAAAAGCCAGAGCAATACATTGTTAAAAACTTAGACCTTAACTTACAAAACAAAACAGCAACTGAACCCCTAGAGCATAACAATAGTTTTAGTGGCGGAACCACTGCTGGTGGATTTGCAAGCATGGAAGGTCGCAGTCATGGTGCTACCAGTAACAGCGGTACAGCTGGTATTGAAATGCAAGAATTTGCTATTAATGCTGAACACATGATGCATGTAGCAATGACTGAAGGAATGGATGTAAACTGGCCGTTTGGTACAAGTGTGCTTGATCCAATCTTTAAAACATACAAACAAAAAGAATTATTAGAAGATGCTATTATTATCTATAGAGTACAACGTGCGCCAGAACGCCGTGTATTTTATGTAGATGTTGGTAACATGCCTCCACACAAAGCCATGGGCTTTGTTGAAAGAGTTAAAAACGAAATACACCAACGCCGTATTCCAAACAAAACAGGCGGTGGACAAAATGTAATGGATGCACAGTACAATCCACTTAGTATCATGGAAGACTATTTCTTTGCACAAACTGCTGAAGGCAGAGGTAGTAAAGTTGATGTGTTGCCGGGCGGTACTAACTTGGGTGAGATTGATGACTTAAAATTCTTTACAAACAAAATGCTTAGAGCATTGCGTGTGCCCAGTAGTTATTTGCCAACAGGACCAGAAGATGGTAGTGCAACATATAACGATGGACGTGTGGGTACTGCATTTATTCAAGAACATAGGTTTACAAAATATTGCCAACGTTTGCAAAATCTTGTGCAACCAATTTTTGACCAAGAATTTAAATTGTTCCTCAAAAATCGAGGCTTTCAGATTGAAAGTGGATTGTTTGATTTGCGATTTATTGAACCACAGAGCTTTAGTCAGTACAGAGAAATTGAAATTGACAATGCAAGAGCTGGAGTATTCAACCAGATAGACGGGGTAGAGTACTTGAGCAGACGCTTTATTCTTAAAAAGTATCTTGGACTTAGTGAAGATGAGATACTACAGAATGAAAGTATGTGGAAAGAAGAAAATCCAAATGCATCTGGATCAGCTAGCGGAGACGAAAGCGGATTAAGTAGCGTTGGTATCCGTCCAGGATTAGATAATGCCCCAGGTGGCGATTTTAGTTTGGACGATGGCGGTGATCTAGGCGACGAAGCTGATGATGGAGAATCACCAATCAGCGGCTCTGAAGCTGATGACAACACAGGAGATGAAACATGAAGTTTCGTGAGTTGAGAGAATACTATGAAGCTGAAGATGATAACTTCAATACAGCTAAAATAGATGACACCCGTAAGAACAGACTAACGTTAAATCATTTAAACAAATTGCGCAAAAAACGTGAATTAGAGCGTTTAGAGAAGCAAGAACGTTTAAATGATTACAGTCAAATATACGGTAAACCAGCAGAATAACATACTTAGCACAGTGGTCAGACCATTAAAATACCACTTTTTGCGTTTTTCTATGCTTTTTTCATAGTAAAATGCTTTGGTTACTAAATATCATTGACTTTGTAACATATTGCTGTGTCACATCATTGAGGAGTAACGCAAAATGGATAGTAAAACAAAACTAGAAAAAGTCCTCGAACTAGTGATCAACGAGGAGACTGAACAAGCCTCTGATCTACTACATGATATCTTTGTAGAAAAATCACGTGAAATTTACGCTGATTTAATTGAAGAAGATGCTGAAGTAGAAGACGTGATCGAAGAAACCGAGGATCAGGTTGAAGAAGAAGACCTGGACGAAACAATCGACGTAAGTGACGATGAAGCTGACTTCATTGAAGATATCGAAGATGCACAAGACGAAATTGAAGCAGAAGAAATTTTCGGCGAAGATCAAGATGAAGCTGAAGCTGAAATGGATCTTGCAGACGAAATGGGCGGAGACGACATGGACATGGAAGGCGATGCACCAGATGCAGAAGAAGCCATGATGAACGTAGAAGATGCTCTAGAAGAACTAAAAGCTGCATTTGCAGAATTAGCTGGTGACGACGAAGAACCAGCTGAAGAACCAGAAATGGATGCAGATGATCTTGGATCAGAAGAAGTTGAAGAAGCAACTGAAGAACTTGAAGAAGGCGCTGAAATGAAAGCAGTAAGTGCAACACATTCAGATGGTTCAGATAATACGCATTCACCAGTAGGCCCAGGCGACGACATGGGTGGTGAAGCAGTAGACATTGCTGGTTCAGAAGAAAAAGGTGGTAGTGCTCCTGCCGCTAAACCAATGGGTGTAGACGGACCACAAGAGGCCGGTGCACCACGTGCGGTTAAGGGGTAATTGATTATGTTTACACCACTGAGAGAAATTATACAACCTAACGTAGCAGCTATTACTACTGAATCTGTTGAAGAGAACGGTAGCAAAAGTTTGTATATGGAAGGAATTTTTATTCAGGGTGGTGTGAAGAACCAAAATCAGCGTGTATATCCCGTAAATGAAATTTCAAATGCAGTAAATTCACTGCAAGAGAAGATTAAAGGCGGAAATACCGTATTAGGTGAAGCAGATCACCCCGACGATTTAAACATAAACCTGGATCGTGTTAGTCATATGATTACTAACATGAGTATGAAGGGAAATGACGGAATCGGTAAACTAAAGATGTTACCCACACCCATGGGTAATATTTGTAAAACGCTACTAGAAAGTGGTGTAAGACTAGGTGTCAGCTCAAGAGGCAGTGGCAACGTTGACGGAAGTGGAAATGTATCGGACTTTGAAATCATTACAGTAGATATTGTAGCGAATCCAAGTGCGCCAGATGCATATCCAGATCCAATTTATGAACAAATTATGAACCACAGACGTGGCAATACAATTTGGGACGTTGCAAATGCGGTAAAGCATGACAATCAAGCACAAAGATACCTCCGAAGTGAGGTAATCAACTTCATCAAAGACCTAGGGAGAGATTGAAAATGACTCAAGAAATTGAAAAAATTCTCGGCTCTGAGGTACTCAGTGAGGACGTGAAACAAGGTATTAGCGAAGCATGGGAAGCACAAATTGCGGAAGCACGTGAGAATATCACTGCTGAACTACGTGAAGAATTTGCAGGACGTTATGAAAATGACAAAACTCAGATTGTAGAAGCAATGGATGTAATGCTAACTGATACTATTGAGACAGAATTAAATGAATTTGCACAAGACAAAGCTAAACTAGCACAAGACCGTGTTGCTTATAAAAAAGCAGTCAAGGAACATGCTAAGTTGCTGGACACATTCATTATATCTACTCTTAAGACAGAAATCACAGAACTTAAAGAGGATCGTGAAGCACAGAAGCAAAACTTTGGTAAATTGGAAGAGTTTGTACTCGGCCAGCTAACTAAAGAGCTAAACGAATTCCATGATGACAAGCGTTCACTTGTTGAACAAAAAGTCAGAATGGTAACCGAAGGCAAGAAAGTAATTGCTGAAGCTCGTGCTAACTTTGTTAAAAAAGCTGCAACAAAAGTTGAAAATATCATTGAGAATACACTCAAAGGAGAACTTTCAACACTTAAAGAAGATATTCAGACTGCTAAAGAAAATAACTTTGGACGTCAAATCTTCGAAACGTTTGCTGCAGAATTTATGACAAGTACACTAGCAGAAGGCACACAAGTTGCTAAACTGAATCGTTCAATTGTTGATTTAAACCAACAATTAGATGAAGCGAAGCAGGAACTTACTACTAAAGATGTATCCATCATGGAGGCCAAGCGTGATGCTAGGATCGCAAAAGATCTTACAGACCGTAAAGCCGCAATGAACGAAATGATGGCACCTCTAAGTAAGGACCACAGGGAAATTATGGGAGCATTACTAGAATCAGTGAAAACTGACAAGTTACGTGATGCGTTCAACAAGTATCTTCCAAATGTATTGAACGAAGATGCCAAAGTTTCTAAAAAACAAAAGGCAAAGCTCACCGAAAACACTAAAGTGGTAACTGGTGATAAAGCAAAACGTCAGTCAGAGACTGGATCTGCCGAAATTATTAACTTGAAAAAGTTAGCCGGTATTAATTAAGGAGATACTATTATGGCAAACCTATTTGAAAATTGGTCAGCTACCAAAGACGCCCTTACAGACGGCTTGGCAGGTAACAAAAAAGCAGTAATGGAAACAGTACTAGAAAACACAAAGCGTTCACTTTCTGAAAGTGCAACAGCTGGTGCTACTATGGCTGGCAATGTTGCTACTCTTAACAAAGTTATCCTACCAGTGATCCGCCGTGTTATGCCAACAGTTATCGCCAACGAATTAGTTGGTGTTCAGCCTATGACTGGACCTGTTGGACAAATCCACACACTACGTGTGCGTTATGCAGAAACTTTTGACTCAGCAACAGCTGGTGACGAAGCATTGAGCCCATTTGCAATTGCAACTGGTTACTCAGGTAACGCAGGAACAAATAAAGCAGATGCAACTGCAAGCCAGGAAGGTTTACCTGGTAAAAAGATGAGCATCCAAATCTTGAAACAAACTGTCGAAGCAAAATCACGCAAGCTATCAGCTCGCTGGACTTTTGAAGCGGCTCAAGATGCACAAGCGATGCACGGCCTAGACGTTGAAGCAGAAATCATGGCAGCACTTGCTCAAGAGATTACTGCAGAAATCGACCAGGAAATCATCGGTTCATTAAGTACACTTGCTGGTACAGCAAGCGCAACTTATGCACAAAACGCAGTAAGTGGTACAGCTACTTTTGTTGGTGACGAGCATGCAGCACTTGCAGTTCTAATTAACAAAGCGGCAAACGACATTGCGGCAAGAACACGCCGTGGCGCAGGTAACTGGGTCGTAGTTAGCCCAACAGTACTAACAGTACTACAATCAGCAACAACTTCAGCGTTCGCAAGAACAACTGAAGGACCGTTTGAAGCACCAACAAACACTAAACTAGTTGGTACATTAAACAACAGCGTAAAAGTTTATGTAAACCAGTACGCAGCCAACGACGATGTATTAGTTGGTTATAAAGGTTCAAGTGAATCAGATGCGGCTGCATTCTATTGCCCATACGTGCCACTAATGAGTTCAGGAACAGTACTTGATCCTGATACATTCGAGCCAGTTGTTAGCTTCATGACACGTTATGGTTATGTAGAACTAAACAACACAGCATCATCACTTGGTAATGCTGCTGATTATCTAAACAAAATTGCTGTTACATCCGCAGCACTTAACTTTAGTTAATCTAAAATTTACACCAATAATTGGAACCCAGGGAAACCTGGGTTCCTTTTTCTTTGAAGGAATCGATAAATATTGGTAACAGGGGTTAAATGACATGACAACATATTTTAAACAAGGGCTAGATGTTACTGGCAATGTTAACTTAACAGGAAATATTACAGTAGGTGGCGACCAAAATTTTGGAGATTCTAATACAGATAGTATAACATTTACAGCAGACATCACAAGTAATATTGTCCCAGATGCAAGTGACACTTACGACTTGGGCGTTACGGGGCAGCGGTGGAGAACACTATACAGTAAAGATGTAATTTTAGATGGCGACATTACCATAGGTGGGATATTGACTGCTGCAAATGCAGGGGATTTACAAATACAATCACCAGCTAATATTGCATTATATCCAACAGACAATATTTGGATTAGCCCAGGAACTAAATTAATTTTTGAAGGCACTGCCCCAGATGATTTTGAAGTTAAACTGCAAGCAACCGCAGTAACCGCTGACAGAGATATTATCTTTCCTGATGCATCTGGGACAGTAGCAGTAAGCGCAACTGCACCAGTGACACTCAGTGCAGCAGGTGATATTAGTTTAGGAACAGTTCCAGTTGCCTTGGGTGGAACAGGTAGCACATCTGCAAGTGATGCTAGAACAGCATTAGGACTTGCCATTGGCACAGACGTAATGGCTTATGATGCAACAGTAGTTACTACAACAGGAACACAAACATTAACCAACAAAACAGTGGGTGCAATTGTAGGCACAGTGGATCAATTAACAGATGCTGGTGCAATTGATATCACAACATACATTACTGAAATAACAACCACTGCTGCAACTGCATATACATTAGCTGATGGTGCGTTAGGACAAATCAAAATAATTTCACTGATTGTAGATGGTGGAGACGCAACAATCACTCCAACTACACTTGCGGCTGGAACGACAATCACAATGTCTGATGTTAACAATAATATAACACTGTTATATACTACAAATGGTTGGGCAGCAACATCTAACCAGGGTGCAGTTATTGCATAAGAGTTGTCGAGCATAAATACATAAAACAAGGTAATACACATGGCAATTAACTTAGACCACCAGTTAAACACAGTAAACACAAGTACTAGTGATATCAACTTCGATATTACTGGTAGCTTAAAAGTTCCAGTGGGGTCTACTGCTCAACGTACTGCAACTTTATCCGGCGGCGAATTAAGATTTAATACTACAGATAATTTATTTGAAGGTTACAACGGCACAAACTGGTTAAGTTTGGGTGTACTAGAAGATAATACTATCGGCAGCTTACTTGATGTTGACTTAACCGGAATACAAACAGGTCAATTATTGAAATGGAACGGATCTAGTTTTGTAGCTGGCGATGACCAAGAAGATTTATCAAACAATACAACTGATGATTTAGCACAAGGTGTAACAAACCTTTACTATACAGACGGTAGAGTTGATACAAGAATTAGTGCTACAAGTATTGATTCACTTAGTGATGTTGATACAACATCTTCCGCACCTAGTAATGGACAGGCATTAGTTTGGAACAGTACAACTAGCCAATGGGCACCTGGCACTGTGAGCGGCAGTGGAAGCGGTAGCGGAATAGATGAAGGAGATGCGATTGCGTTTGCGATCGCACTTGGGAGTTAAATGAATGGCAAGTAGTTTTAAAAACGCACACACCGCAGTTGGGACATCAGCAACCACAGTGTACACATGCGGTGGATCACTTAATAGTAGTGTAATACATGGTATGTTTTTTGCAAACACACATGGTAGCGCAAATGTAAACGTTACCTTAGAGCTAGTAGATAGCAGTAGCGGAAGCAGTCGAAAGATACTTGATGCCGTTCCAGTACCACCAAACACAACACTCAGTGTAGACAAACCAATTAACCTTGAACCAAATGATAGCATTCAAGCGACAGCCAGCAGTGCAAATTGTGATGCTGTAGCGAGTGTATTGGAGCTCAGCTAATGGCATATATGGGTCCAGCATTCAATACGTTTGATGTAGAATTTCAGTTTGAAGATTTGGTATTAGATTCAAATGACATCTTAAATGATGGTGACATTTTACAATACAATACTGGAACAAGTCTTTGGAACACAGTTCAAAACTTAACTATTCCTGGCAACTTAATTGTAAACGGAACAACAACGACTGTCAATAGTACAACTGTTACAGTTGATGATCCAGTGTTTACACTTGGCGGCGATACAGCACCAGCCAGTGACGATAATAAAGACAGAGGTATTGAATTCCGTTGGCATGACGGCAGTACAGCAAAAACTGGATTTTTTGGATTTGATAATGGCAGTGGTGTGTTTACATACATACCCGATGCAACCAATACTGGCGAAGTACTTACAGGCACACAAGGTAGTGCAGCATTTTTAGATGCGTCCTTTAGTGGCGATACTGCTATCAAATTACCTGTTGGCACAACAGCACAACGTCCAAGTGCATTACAAGGACATATACGCTTTAATACAACAGACAGCACGTTTGAGGGCTATGATGGCGGTAATTGGGGATCATTAGGCGGTGTTAAAGATGTAGATCAGGATACATATATTACAGCAGAAGAAACTGCTGATGATGATACACTTAAATTTTATACTGCTGGTACTGAAAGAATGTCAGTTAGTAGTACAGGGCAAGTTAAAGTAGAAACAGAACTTGCACTTGATGGTGTTCAGGTTATGGCAACAGCCACAGGCACTACAGCCGCAGTAACACAAACAGCAATTGATACTTTTGCTATTGCCACATACCGCAGTGCAAAATATGTAGTACAAGCCGTAGACACAGTAAGCAATGAATATCATGTTACTGAACTATTAGTAATACATGATGGCACAAATGCTTTTGCAAGTGAGTACGGAATTATACACACTGGTAGCGATACTCTAGCAACTTATGATGTGGATGTCAATACTGGAAATGTAAGATTATTGGCAACTCCTGCCTCAACAAATAGTACACAATTCAAAATTACCCGTAGTACCATAAACGTATAAATAGTTGTAATACAACAGCTATAGGGGACAGTGAACCGTGGCAAACAACAAACCATTTGTGGTCAAAAGTGGACTGATTCCGCAGACCCATAACAATCAGGATCTAGGGCATTCTACCAATAAGTTTGCCAACGCACACATAAGTAATCTGGCTGGTGCAGTACAGATTAACAGTGCATTTACTTTACCAACAACTGACGGCAGTACTGGAAACGTTCTACAAACAGACGGTTCAGGAAATATTACATGGGCTGATTTAGCCGCAGTAACATTTAGTGATGCCGCACCCAGTACACCACAAAGCGGAGACCTTTGGTTTGATAGTGGCACAAATGCCGAGCTGTTTATATGGACAGGTACTGAATGGATCAGTACTACTGGTGGCGATCAAGCCGCATTTACACTAAAAGAATACACTGGAGATAATACAACAACTGTATTTGATACAGGTGCAGGCAGCAATGTTCGTGCATTTGTTTATCTCAATGGTGTGTTGTTGAAAGAAACAACAGACTATAGTTTTGCATCAGGCACACTAACATTTGTAACAGCACCATTTACAAACGATATTATACAAGTGATGTTACACGGTGCTGCATCTTATTTTGATTTAGCATCAATTGGTGGTAATACTGATGATATAACTGAAGGTAGTACAAACTTATATTATACTGATGCCAGAGTACAGGCCAAACTTGGTACTATAAGTGGACATATTTTACCTGACACAGACGATACATATGACATTGGTAGTGCATCAAATAAAATTAGAGACTTGTATCTGGGCCCAAACACACTACACATTGGCGATGCCAATGTTTCAAGTACTGGTACAAAAATTGAACTACCAGTTGGCAGTACAATTGGCGGCGCTGAAGCCCCACAGGTAAATTTAACAATCGCACCTGAAGTTTTGGAAATTAATGTAGATGCACCTGACATGGGTCAGGACACCATGTGGAAGTGGACTTGGGAACAAAGTACCCTGCCATACGCACGTAGAACTATCACAAACTCAAATGAATTGAATGTTCCTCTTTACAAAGAAGGCACATATGTGGTCAATAACTATGCGGCATACGACATACATGATAGTATGACACAAACACACAGTTTGTATCTGAAGTGGGTGGACGGAGCAGGTACAGACAACTTGGTTAGTTGGGCAACTAGTGCAGGACCAATTAGCGACACACATCCAGATATAAATGGCGGCAATGCAACAGACGTACAAAGAATTAGTATTAGTGTGCCAGCAACGATCACACCACCAACACTAACAAATCCCAGTGTCAGTTATACGGTTGTGAATAATGCAAGTGGTGGATATACATTTAGCGGAGCAGCTAAAGGCGATAATCCAAACTTGGGACCGATCTACAGAGGCGGTACTTACACGATCAATATTACAGCAACCGGACACCCGTTTTATTTTACAACAGACAACGGTGCAAACTTTAGTGTTGGTGGATATTTCGGCGAATACACAACTGGTGTAACTGGAAGCAGAACTGACAGTGGTACTATAACATTTACAGTACCAGCTGGTGCACCTGATACCCTTTATTATCAATGCGGCAACCACAGTGCAATGCGTGGTGAAATATCCATTAAAGACTTAGCTGTTGAAACAAACATCAACGGCAATTATGTGATTTATTTTCAACACACACAAGAAGGCCACCGTACTCCAGTAGAACTTCGCCCCATCCCAAGTCTTGTTAATCAGATGTGTTTGGTGTATGATAGTACTAGTGGTAAATTTGTACCGCAAGATTTGGCTACATATGTGGAAAATACTCCTAGTTTTGAGAATAAAATTAGAGAAGTAGCAGGCACAGCAGAACTAGTGGTGGAAGATGGATCAGCAGTGGTTGCAAAAGTTAACGTTTATGACGACAGTACATATTTGCCACTTGCAGGAAATAACGCCGGAGATCAGGCATTTGCTACTGATACAAACATACTTTATATTTGGGATGGATCAGCATGGCAACAAGCCGGTACTACCAACAGTGATGATTTAATTGAAGGTTCAACCAATGTATTCTTTACAGACGAACGTGTAGACGACCGCGTGTCTAACTTGTTAGTGGGTGGTAATAATATTACTGCCACATATGACGATACAGCAGGTACACTAACACTGGACGGACAGCCAGGTTACACTGATAGTGATGTGGCCGCATATTTGGGCGCAAATGATTATGACACTGCCACTAATATTGTGGCAACCATTACTGACAGCGCACCTGGTACATTAGATACGCTGAATGAATTAGCAGCCGCACTGGGTGATGACCCTAATTTTGCAACCACTACTGCAAGTAATATTGCTGATAAACTACCATTAGCAGGCGGTACAATGACAGGTGATTTAACTGTTCCCAATGTTATTACAAGTGGCAATGTGGACGGGCGTGATGTATCAATTGATGGTGCTAAACTGGATCTTATTGAAGCAAATGCTACAGCAGATCAAACAGCATCAGAAATAAAAACTGCATATGAAAGCAACAGTGATACAAATGAATTCAGTGATGCTGAACAAACAAAATTAGCAAACATAGAAGCAAATGCTACGGCAGATCAAACCAAAGCAGATATAGATGCATTAAATATTGATGCAGCCACAGTTGATGGTTTGGACAGCGCACAATTCTTACGCAGTGATCAAGATGACACAACAAGTGGAAATTTAACAGTACAAAAAAATATTAAATCCAATGGCGGATTTATTATCAATAGCAGTACAATAAGTGATAGCTATACAATAGCAAACGGAGAAAATGCAATGAGTACAGGACCAATAGTATTGGGTGCTAATGTGGTAATTACATTAGATCCAGGTTCAAGATGGGTGGTAGTATAAAATGAGTAGTATAAGAGTAAGTGGAAACACAAGCGGACATTATGATTTAACTGTGCCTGATGTAGCAGGGGCAAATACTATAGCATTGGATAAAATAGTAGTAACAGATAGTAATGGTAACTTGGGTATAGGCTCTACATCTCCACTTAGTACAGCTTCTACTACAGTAACAGTAGGAGATCATACTAATACATCTGGACTCACATCTGATATGTTCTTATGTGGAGATCAGACTGGAGTTGAAGGTGATATTTCCAGATTATTCTTTAAGAATAGTAATCAATCAGGTGGGTCTGCAGCTCATATAAAAGCGCTCAGAACAGGTAGTAACTATGGTACAAGTTTAGCTTTCCATGTCCAAACATCTGGAAGTCCTGGAGATGGCACTGAACAGATGCGGATACATGATAATGGATGTATTACTTCTCCTGCTCAACCAGCGTTTAGTGCAACTTGTTCTTCGCATAATGTTAATGGTGTAATAGTATTCAATCAAGCATCTTCAAATGTTGGAAATCATTATAATACAAGTAATGGGTATTTCACTGCGCCTGTTGCTGGCAGCTACTTCTTTTCCACTTATGGTATGTCACTTTCAGGTGTATCAACTAATTTACGTGCTAGATTTATAGTAAATGGTGCTGCTTGGTCTACAGGAGAGCATACAGGCGGCGTTGGGTATGTTGGTAGTGGAACATATGCTCAAAATAGTTTTAATACAATCTTGACTCTTAGTGCTAATGATACTGTTGCAGTTGAATGGCAAAGTGGGTATGCAAATATGCATGAATTTCACAATAAATTTAGCGGATTTTTAATAGGATAAGAATATTATAAATATGATAAACAAATGCAATTGGAAAAATAAATGACAACATTAGTACTAGAACACTTACAGCATGCAGATAGTGCAAGCCCGGATATAACTATTGATTCCAATGGTAATGTTGGTATTGGAACCAGTTCGCCAGCATGGCAACTACACGTTAAAGGTACAAGTAATGCGGTTGTTCAAATTGAAGGTGCTTCAAGTGCAGGGTCGTTTGTAAACTTTGGTGATTCAAGTGATACTGAAGTAGGTCAAATTGGGTACGATCATACATCTAACTACATGCGCTTCAAGATTAACGCCGCAGAAGCCATGCGCATCGACGCATCAGGCAATGTTGGTATTGGTACATCGAGCCTAACAACCAAACTTCACGTAAGCGCAAATAATTCAGGGAACAGCACTCTGCCAGCTGGTACAGTTGCGCTATTTGAGAATAATGCTGCATCTATAATTACTGTTCGGCATCCTAGTGATGGTAATCACTTTTCTGGTATTGCTATGGTAGATAATAATATAGGAGGTTATGTTGTTCACGGTGATGGTACATCTGGTGATGGGCTGCACGTAAAAGGATATGGTTATGTACAAATTAATACAGGGGCCAGTTCAACAGTTGACCCTAATAACCACTCAAGAATAGCATCGTTTAGTACAAGCGGTTTGACTATGTACAAACCTGGAAGTAATACATCAGCTAATATTTGGACTGAAGATAATGTTGCTGGTATGAATGGCGGTGGCTATAGCCCCAAATATATCTGGTTAGATAACCTACAGGTAAATAATTGGCATGGCGGTCTTGATAGAGGCTGGGGAGACTATCCTTCTATTACAATTCAAAATTATACTAACCATGGACCGCAAACTGAATTCAGAATACATGGAATTGGCGGTGTTAGTGGCGGTGATTTTAGTATCGTAACACGATGTGATGGTGGATACGCCACTGGTTCTGACTCAAGAAGAAAAACAAATGTTGAATCAGTCACAAACGCTCTTGATATTATTAATCAACTTGATGGGAAACGATTTAATATTGTCAATAAAGATTTAGAAGAACAGAATGATCTTTCTATGGAAGAAACAGGTAAGAAATTTGGATTTATTGCACAGGATGTTAAATCTATTATACCAGAAGCAGTAAAGTATTATGAAAATGAAGATACTCCGGAAGAAAACGGATATGCTTCAGCATATTCGATGGATTATGCTTC
>ERZ1049444.1984-NODE-1984-length-14255-cov-7.026197_pt1 | contig 14255 bp, 13 predicted proteins | sample MGYA00383101_ERZ1049444 | MGnify/ENA primary metagenome ERZ1049444 (study PRJEB29581, sample SAMEA5548371) | metagenome | biome: marine; feature: coastal; material: water | depth 50 m | study: Short-term variability in the microbial, nano- and picoplankton...
TCACCGTTTGCGTCTTCTGCACCGAATTGGTACAGAGCAAGGTTTCCGTCAGTGTTGCCTTCTGCGAGGGAGCTTGCCCACACATATAGTACACCGGCGAGAACCACAGTAATTGCGACCATTAGAATGGTAGCGATAACTGGGCTTACAGCTTCATCGTTCATATTTTCGTTTTGCATATTTTTGTCCTCCTTCCCGAAATCGGGGGTAGGTGCCCTACCTCAGGCGCCTTATTTAATCGTATTGCCTCCTTTCTTCGCGGAAAGGCCCTAAAACACCAGTTTTTGGTGGTTTGTTGGAATGTAAGTTTTGATGATCTGGCGCGCCAACGGGACTAGAGCATAGGATTTGTAACCGCGGACAGCGCGAATGTTTGCAAATTTTTACATTTTTCGAAATGTTACTTTTTGCAGCCTCAAGGCTGGAGTGAGTAAGAGGTGAACAGGGTGAGAGTAATGCGGAGGGGATGGGATGCACTCAACATGAACTTCAACAGCCCTGTTCGTTTACTCCGAGGCACTCGCGGTTTATATTGGTTTTCAAGCAAAAAAGGGACATCCGTCCATTGAACAAGAAATGTTCGCTTCATTCGACTGTTAGAATTTCAGGTCCGCCATCCGTGATGTAGACCGTGTGTTCGAATTGACAGATGTTTCCACCATCGACGCAGCGAAGTGCATGATATGTTTCCAAAAACCGGATGCTGATCAACTTCTTCACGAGCGCATTCCACTTGCTTTGACGGCTTGCTTCATCGGCCTCTGGGAAGGGTTTCTCCAACATAGGGTAGGCCCATCGCTCTGCAAATGGAAGCGTCGAATAGCGTTCTTCAAGGTTTCGAGCAAGTTGAGCGCCAAGGGGTTTGAGTTGCCCTTTCGCCCTCGCCTTCCGTGAAGTGGTGAGCCCTGTCACCCTGTAAATGTTTGAGGAACTGGGTGACCCGATGTTTTCGATCAATCCAGAGGAACCCGTCGTGTTAAACGGTTCAACAGCGTAGACACTCCCTTCCTCAACCACGCCTTTGAATCCACGGTTGTCTGGACCGCATGCATAGGAGGGAATCGAGACACCTGCATGCAGCTCCCACGGTTTGAGTTGGTGGCCACATAGGTTACGGATTGGCTGGAAGCCAGCATCAATCGACGGTTGTGCTGCTGCTGCGCCGACCTTGTACCAAGGTGTGCCCGGATGCATGACTTCAATCGCTGCGTCCCGTGCTTCTTTTGCCGCCTTGATTTGTTCGGTGTGGTTGTTTGTGTTTCCAACTTCAAACGTCAGTGCGTTGTCACCGATGTGACCTTTGATGTGAACGCCGTAATCGATTTTCACACAATCGCCCTTTTGCAGCACCGTTTCTCCGTCCCATCCTTCGACCCCTTCGATGGAGTGGTTGGTGGTAAAGTGAGCCGCAAGATCGTTGGTGTGGATGGTCCCCGGGAAGGCAGGCTTACCGCCGTGCCGGTGAATGAATCGTTCCGCAGATTCAATAACTTCGTGGAAGGTCTTTCCGGGCTGAAGTTCGAGCTTCATTGCCTCGAGGGTTCGTCGAGCCACATGCCCTGCATCGCGCCAATACTTCAAACTCTCTTCAACATCCATGAGACTACCTCGTTAGCAGGTACCACGCCCTCTCTCATAATGGTTACCGAAAATCCAGAGGAATGTGAGGTGTCTTTGGCGAGGGACGCGAGGGTGCTACCTTTGCCCCCTGGACAGACGCCTTCAAGGATTGAGGAGGGGGCTAAGCCAAGTTCAGCACCTGCGGCTTGTGAGGATTCAAGCGGCTCGACGCCCGAAGCGTTGGCACTTGTGGCCGTGACGGGGCCAACGCGTTCAACAAGCGCTCGCGCCGTTGGGTGAGCAAGAACTCGGACAGCGACTCGGCTTCCGCCTAATCGAGCATCGAGCGGTTGAAGAGCGTCCAAAACAAGCGTCAATGAACCTTGAGGGAATGCTGCCAACAAGGCTTCCGCGATTGAAGGTACATCGACAAATTGACGCGCTTGCTCCAATGAATGAACACCGAGGCTGACCGGCTGGGATGCTGGGCGTTGCTTCAGTTGATACAAAGCATCGAGGGCTGTCGAATTGGGAAGCGTTGCCAAACCAGGCAGGGTCGAGGTAGGATAGGCAATCACCTCACCTGCTTCGAGCCTTGCGACAAGCGCATCGGAGATGACGGTCATTTTTGACCCTCTCATGCGTGTGCCCACTGCCCAGTGTGAAGCGATGCAACCTCACGAGCGAGCTCCTTATCCCCAGTCTTGACAAGTAATTTGCCGCTGGGGTACAACGTAAGGTCGCATTGGCCAGTGAAGGTCCAACAAAGGCGAGTCTGAATCCCAACGGTGTAGCCTGAGGCTTGAATCAACGCACCGACTGCATCCAGATCGATGGCCGTTACGCCCTCGGGCACGATTTGCCATGCGGCCTTGTTGCCGCACAATTCCATTGCAAACCCGTCGCTCATGAATTCACCTTAAAGATCGGTTGGGCGCTTTGGTGGACCCGATGGAGGACCTGACGGTGGGCCGGAGGGCGGGCCGCTTGGAGGACCTGACGGTGGGCCGGAGGGCGGGCCGCTTGGAGGACCTGACGGTGGGCCCGATGGAGGGCCGCTTGGAGGACCTGACGGTGGGCCGGATGGAGGGCCGCTTGGGGGGCCAGAGAGTGGGCCTGATGGAGGGCCGCTTGGAGGACCTGACGGTGGGCCTGACGGCGGACCGGATGGAGGACCGGATGGAGGACCGCTCGGAGGTGGCGTAGCAGGGGGCGTTGGCGCTGTTGTTGGCGCTGGTGCTTCTGGGACCGCTGGCTTGATCGGTGGAGTTTTCTCGATTTCAGCTTCAGGTTCTGCGGGCACAGGAAGTGGCATCGAAAGGATGTCCACAGTTGCTTGTTGAACCACAGGCTCAGGCGCAGAAGCAACAGGTGACAACGGAGCGAGAAGAGGGTCGGGTTGACCAAGGGGCGCACTGAGTGGATCAACAGATGGAGCTGGTTCCGCACTTGCTGCTGCTTTTGCCCAAGGCGGTGTTCGAGGGCCCTCTTCGTCCTTGGCTTTCTCTGCAGTGCCAACTTTGACTTTGGTAGCCCCGCCGGCAGCGTTTTCGCCATGGTACGAGGTCATGACAACCGAAGAGGCATCGATCAATTCCTTTTCTTGCACCTGGCCAAACGTATCGAGGTTTGCGTCGAAAGCGCCACTGAAGAGGCTTGAACCAATGGCGTTCCCGAAGGAGCGACCTTCTTCAGACTCATAGGTGAAATCAGACTCATAAGGGCCTAACGTCAAGTTTTGACCGCCGCCTGCGACCGAATAGGTCCATGTGCCGCTGTCGAGTTGGAATTCAAAGGAAAAGGTCCGAGTGAGCCCCGGTCCGAGGGACGTAATCGAAGTGAGTGCCTCAATTTTCTTGCCTTTGCTTGTTGTGATGAAGGCTTCTAGGCCGCCGATTGGAATCGCTGCCTCGTTCGTCATATCTATGGTGACAAACAGGGCATCTTCATCATCGTCATCGATTTCCATCTTGACGGATGTAAGGCGTGCTTCAAGGGAAGCCGTTCGTGCGCTGTGTTCGTCGCTCATCTGCTCACCTGCCTGCCACTCAACGAAGCCCTACTTCAATTCAACGCAACCGCAAGCGGGTTTCGGACGGCAACGACCAGTCGACGGCTGCAACGGTGTGGTGTGCTTTGTCGACCGAAGTGCGGTACTCGTTTTCTTTGGATCGCCCTCGTATCACATCTCGGAGACCGAACCACAAGGGTCCAATGATTGGAATGAGGTACACCATCTTGGCGACAGCCCGTGGGCCCCAGTGGTGGTCTTCAAGCGGCGTACCGTTGTCATGAACGATGGCAATTCGGAAGCCGCGCTGGGCAAGCGAGCGCCCGATGGTGCGCCCTGTCCACTTGAAATAGAGATAGTTCGAGGCCAGAAGAATGAACCAATTGACGAAGAAGAACACGGCATAACGAGGCCCTGCAGTCACCAGTTCAAAGTTGAGAAGATCGAACAAGAGCCTTCCTCCGGTGATGAACCCAAGCACAACGGAAAGCAGAACCACGTCGAGCATGTAGGCGGCTACGCGCTTCCAGACAGGAGCGATGAGCATCCCCTCGGGTGCCGAGGCGAGCACTGCTTGGGCAAGCGTGCCGCTGCCCTGATGCACACTAACGATGTCCTCGGCCATGATTATGCCTAGGTCCTGCCCTTTGTCAAGTATTGGCTGATGACGCTAGCCGTGTGTGATGTGCCATGCAAACAGATTGCGCTCTTCAGCCCAATCCAACCAAGCACGCCATGTCCCATCGTGGCGCAGCGTTTTGGTGTTGCCGAGCACAATCAAGCCCCGACGAGCCCGTGTAATGGCCACGTTGAGTCGCCTTCGATCGCGCAAAAAGCCAATTTCACCGTGCTCATTCGCTCGCACAGCGGAAAAGACGATGATTTCTTTTTCACGGCCTTGGTACCCATCAACGCTCTTGATCTCAAGGCCTGCATAAGGCGCCCCTTCGTCGCGCCCACCCGCTTGTTCAAACAAATCGACAAGCAACCGAACTTGACCACTGTACGGCGTAATGACGCCAATGTCGGCAGGGGTTAAATCGCCAGCCGACAAGAGTCCATTGACGATGGAGAGAACCTTTGCAGCTTCATCGAGATTCGACTTACTGCTCCCTTCTTCATCAACAATTTCTGACCCGTCGATCGGCACGAACGCAACGGGATGGTCCCAATCCGGCCATAGGAAACCGGCTGCTGGCGGGCGGTCAGCAGGCGTGCACCCATCGTCCAGCCGATCTTCGTAGAACCGGGCGCTTGGGTACTCCCGAATGGTCGGATGCATGCGGTATTGGGTGGTGAGCATGTGCGTATCAAGACCGCATTCGGTGAGGCGTTCAAACAACGATTGCCCGAGTCCGCCTTGTTGAGCGGCCTCGCTGATGACCGTTGGCGGCAACTGCTTGTGATCGCCGACGAGCACAAGTTGGCGGCAGCCACGTGTGATGGGCACCAATGCGCTTGGCTCGCTTGCTTGGGTTGCCTCGTCCATTAGCACCACAGGGAACCGTCGGTCCCTGAGCAGATTATGCCCCACGCCAATGGTGGTGGCACAGATGACTTCAGCACCGTCCAGCACCGAGGCGATCATGTTGCCTTCGATGGACCTCATCTCCTTGAAATTACGATTGACATCTTTGTGAGCCATTCCCTTCTCTTTGCCCTTCAATCCGTTGAGGCTTCGACGCAACTCATCGTTCTGTTCTCGAACAAATTGGAGTTCTTCTTGCATTGGGTGGCGCTCAATTTGCGCATCGAGTGTGGCTTGCCGCAGGTGTTCTCGCACCTTGACAGGCCGTCCAATTCGAACCGCATTGACGCCAAGTTCAAGCAAGCCCTCAAGCAGGTTATCGACGGCAACGTTCGATTCAGCCGTCGCCAAAATTGGCCCGCGTCCGATGTTGACGAGCGCTGAAAGCAAGTGCACCGCAGTGTGTGTTTTCCCAGTCCCAGGCGGGCCTTGAATCAGCGTCAATCGGTGTTCAAGTGCAGATTCAACCGCAGCCCGTTGCGAGGGATTGAGGGTCATGGAATCAAGACCCACTGGGCCTCGTTGTTTCTGACCTCGGATCTCTGGAGGGCGCGCTGCTGACGTGGACATGTCGTGCAGGGAGCCGAGCAGCAAATCCCTGAGGACCGTCCCTCCTTCGCCTTCGCTCGAATGGAAGGTTGACAGCGCCTCATGCATCCGGTCATGCGCCACTCGGTTCGCGCCACGGTCGAGCCGCCATGTGCCTTTGCGGAGGTCCTTTGGCTTCTCGGCAACCACAACACGAATCCGAGTTGGTCCTCGGTCAAGCACGATGCCTTCAATGACTTTTTCGCCCCATGGTCGCGCTCTTGAAATCAGCACAATATCGCCGTGGCCGAAGCGATGGATTGGGAGGCGAGAGCCTTGCCTGTTCTCGAATACCAGGATGGGTTCGCCGAAAAATCGACCTTGGCTACGTGCATTGAGATCGAACAACGCCAAACCTGCTGCGAGCAAGCGTTGTTTGGACCATGTTTTCCATCGCTCCTCAACCATGGCGGTTTCATCATCGAGTTCGCGCTTGATGAGCGCTGTGAAGCGGGTGAAGTGATCTTGGCCACGCTGCCATGTCAATGGCATCTCTCCCGCAATGTCGCGGTCCGCCTTCTTTTGAGCAGCGCTGCTGTTCATGCGCCGCACGCGACCTCGCTCCTCCATGTTTCTTGGAGGTCGTTCCACCCCATCAGCGTATGCCTCGTGCAATGACGCTTCGTGTGTACGAGAAACCCATTGACTTAAACCGGAAATGTCGGACGAAGCATTCGGGGTGCAGACCATGTTTCGGAGAAAGAAACACGAATCAGTGGACGGGGAAGTCTGTCCTTACTGCGAATTTGTCAGTCCTGTGGGCGCCACGAATTGTGCTCAGTGCTACTATGTGATGGACAAAGCAGCCCGCGACCAGCCAATGGCAACACCTACCTCATCCGGCAATGAACTCATGGCGACTTTGTTGGACGATGAAGACTTCGAAGCGGAAGAAGAATTTGCTGTCGAAGCCGTGTTGTCAATGGGTGAAGTCACTGTAGAGATTGGGCAAAGCCAGTTGGGTGACGCAGGTGATGAAGACTCACTTGGATTCATCAAAGCAGGCAACCCAACCCTCTCCGAGACAGTGGAATATGAATCTCCACAAGCCGTTGAACTCGAAACAAGCGATGCTCCGGCCACACCCGTGGATTTCCAAATCGAAGCGCATGACCCAATGACAGAGGTCGCTGAACCCGTTCATACAGGACTTGGAAACTTGTACTCGCCAATGGTCAAGACAGAAAGCGATGATGATTTGACAGGCAGCGTTGGACCTGCACCTGGCACGTCAACCTCCACGCCAGACCTGCCGGACCTACCTGGCGAATCGCCTGTCGAAACCGCGGCTTTGCCGATCACACAGGCCATCGCCTCAGCACCTGAACCTGCTCCACTTCCCCCTTCAATACCAGAGCTCCCCGACGCCATGGATTCTGTTGCACCTGCGCATGTTGAGACGCCCGATATTCCTGACCTTGCCGAAGCAACCCCTGAACTCCCAACGGCCTCGGAGGCCGAAACGGCCACACCGGAGTTGCCAGATGAAGCATCAGCCACCCCTGCGCCAGAACCGCAACACAACAGTCGCATTTGGCCATGGCCTGCCCAAGAGCCATGGGACCCACGCCAAGTGTATCGAGAAGTGGTGGCTATTTTGGAAGCGATCAAGGCAGGCAAACTTCCTGAAGCCGCTCAAACCCTTGATGTCCTCGGCCCACATTTGGAACACAACCTCGACATGTTGCTCCACATTGGGGCTTCCATGCGGCAATTGGGTCGCGAAGAGCACTTACAATGGACGCTAGCGATGGCGCAACATGTGCATCCAAACGATGAAAATGTGACCGCTGCCGTCGCTCAACTCGGCAATGGGGCATAAGCGATGACACCGGAACTCGAACTCGACCAACGCTTGGTGCTCAAGCCGGTCAGCAAATCGATCCTTCCCTTATTGCTTGAAGCCTACAACGAAGACCCTGCAGCGGCACAAACTGCGCTTCCATGGCTCGATGCCTCGTCCAATGTCCAAGGCCAGTTGAGCGACATGCTGTTCGATGTGGAAAGCCAAGCAGGTGCTGACCGCTTGCACTTTTGGTGGGTCTGTGAGCATGAGACGAACACCTTTGTTGGCCTCATTGGGCTTGGCGATGAACTTCAACTGGTTGGCTCCTCATACAACCTTGGCTACTGGGTTCGACCCTCGTTCCAACGCCAAGGCATTGCCATGTTATCAGCAAACAGAATCTTCTCGTGGCTCGAAAAGCGTGCACAGGAAGAAGAAAACTTCCATCGAATCGAAATCACGGTTCACCCCCACAACGCCGCAGGACTGGCAACAGCAACCCGCATCTGTGAGGGATGGCAAGGGGAAATTATCGAGGAATTCATTGGGATTGAAATCGGTGAACGCACCGTGCCACATCGCCTCCACATCATCGATTTACCTCGGAGGTGACGCCTTTGAAGCGCACGTGGCTGACCGTCGACTTCGATGATTTACGACATGTTCCTTCTGCGCAAGGCCATCCAACTCGCAGCAAACGCCCTGTCGCTGGAAAGCAACTTTCTGAGCCGTACACATCAGCGATGAAGTCCTTTGAGGCCTGGCTTGACACCACCATGCACGCTGTGACCCTTTTCGTCATCGCAGACTTGTTTGAATCCAATGAATTTGGTGAATGGTTCAATGCTTTGTTAGCAAAGCATGGCGAGCGGTTGACCGTCGGATGCCATGGACTCACCCACCGATCATGGTCGGCGTGGCCCGAAGATCGGGATGGATTTGGGACCTCGTTGGAGCGAGCAACTGCGGTGTTGAAAGAGAAAGCTGGAGGCCATTTCCGCCCGTGGTTTCGCGCACCTGCAGGGTACATCGCTCCGTGGATGGCAACAACATTGGCTACCCAAGGCTATGCCGTTGATTCCTCTGTGAACCCTTCTTGGTTGGTTCGAAAAAAGGCAGGGAAAGGAAATTCGTGGTCTGATGTAAACGACGCCATGGCTCAAAGTGGGGTGCTTGAGCGCCCTTGGGCCACCCGTTTCAGCCTCCCTGTCAACGGCCCCGCATTGACGAGGTTTCCCCTCTCAGTGATCGCAAAAGGTGCATGGAAAAAGGCACCGAGCGTCCTTGCGAGCGATGAACTTGATGCAGCGGTCCCAGATTCCACTCAACCCCTCGTCACCTTGTATTGGCATGTGCTCGACCATGCGCGCAACGGGGCTGCGTGGACACCGCCGTTGTAGCCGGCGTTGCCACTGAGAGTATGTATTGTCGCCCATCATGATTCAGCGTTACTATTTCCCCATTAACATTTTATCAAATTTCAAAACACTATGGTTCCATGCGCATCATGGCAATGACAATCGTCTTGATATTTTTTTCAAGTCTATTTACAGGATGTGTTAGCCAGGAAGAAAAAGATTCAAACGAACCAGAAGAGGTGGATGGAAGCCAAACATTGGCCTTCAATACTAATTTTAGAGACTCGATAATTGGAAATATTTCATCTCAGGAATTATTCTCATCTCAAATTGCTACGTTCGAGAGGATAGTATACAGTCACAGACAATTGAATTACAGCGAAACCGATGTGCCTGAAAAAGGCGGTAATTGGACTCATTATTTCACGTGTAGTGATGGCGAAAAAATCGATTATACTTTCCCAATGCCCGAGGTATTTACCTGCAGTAATACAGGCGAGGTATTGTCAGGAGAACAGTACGAAACCTCTTGGAACGCATTTAGGCATAGGGAATTGATTAGAGACATAGGTTTGAATTCTGCTCTTTCGTATTATATTACTAACGAATCGTTGGATGGACAACTCGCGAAAAATATTCTTTTAGATTATTCTTCGATGTACACCACATTGCCCATCTTGGATAGATATGGTACATCCGGGGATTATGGAGGTAGGTTGACCCGCCAATCCCTAGACGAAGCCGTACTTCTCACTGAAATCTCTTGGATGTATTATCTAATTCAACCGATGTTATCGTCTGATGAAAATTCTAAAATCGTATCTGGATTGATCATGCCGATGGTCAATGTATTGAACACGCCATCAAACCAACAACGTGATCCTCTTTCCAATTGGTTTTCCCACCACAATGCTGGTTTAGCTATGGCGGCAGTGGCAACAAATAATTTCACTTTGCTGGAAAACTCCCTGTATGGAGCGAATGGGTTGTTTCATCAAATTGAAAATGGGTTTGATGCGGATGGGTTTTGGCATGAAGGATCCTTAGCCTACCACAATTACACCCTAACTGCAATGGCGATGACACTCGAAGCTGCTAAGTCGATGGGGGTGAATCTGGCAAATTACTCATGGCTAACTGATCAGGGTGAAGAAATGAAATTACACACTCCCTTCATCGCCCACCTCTCTCTCGTCAGACCTGATGGAACGTTTCCTCGATTGAATGACGATATTTTAGGGACCAATCTGGGGTCAGTGCTTGATTTACTTGAGTTTGCAAATCAGTTTTGGCCAAATGCAGTTCCAGAAAAACAACTGGCCCAAGCTAGGAATATGGTAGGGGATATTTCGGTCAATTCCGCCCTAAGAATGGCAAATCAAAGCACGTTTTCTGCATCATTGGAGTCCATAAACTTGGAATCCTTTGGAGCCAGTATTATTAGAAATGATGATTTTTATCTATTGGTCGATTATGGCAATCATGGAGGATGGCATGGACATTACGATAAGTTGAATGTTGAGGTCGTTAGGGGAAACTCGACATTGATTGAAGACCCGGGAACGGTCGTGTACAGTCTAGAAAGTTCAAGTGAGTGGTATCGTAATTCTATCGCTCATTCGTTGTCTTTCATAGATTATGCTAATCAGCCTGAAACCAACGGTTCATTGCTAGGCCATAGATTCTCAAATGATTATTCCTACTTCATTGTGCAATACAGAGATGAGGCATTACATGTGAATGTCACTCGATTACTATTTGTCTTACACTCGGAAATTTATGGGCATCTCGTTCTCGACGTTTCAAACTGGAACGGAATTAATGCTCAAAATGCAACACGAAGTTTTCACTTCCCAACCGCTGAGCCGATATACGGAGAGAACCGTTCGGCAACCTTGGATGTGCCAGAAGAAACTCAAACCTATTTTGACATCGGTAAATGGGATGGATCTACACAAAACCGCACCATTAATATCTCATCCGGGAAAGATTGGCAAAGTCTGTTTTATGTGATGCCCGGAGAAGACTTCTATTCAGGAACTTCGATAAACGGGGGTGCATTTTTGCTTCATTCCACTTCAGCGCCATCTCCAAATTCAACGATGACTGCTTTGCATTGTAACACAAATAATATCGGAGGAATTTCTTTTGATGTATCATACTCTGGGGAAGAAACGCTCATGTTCGTTGAAAACCATCAAATCACCTTGAATTGGTTGAATTACCAGGTCGCGGTAGAGCTTGTCTCGTATTAACAGTTGATTCATCGCTGATAAGAAAGAAACTTGGCATCCAAAATATGGCTGATGAGGCCCCGAGCGGACTCATGAGCGATGAACTTGATGCAGCGGTCCCAGATTCCACTCAACCCCTCGTCACCCTGTACTGGCATGTGCTCGACCATGCGCGCAACAAGGCGACATGGGCGCCTCCGTTGTAGGCATTGTTGTTAGCCAGGGCGCCATGGAGGCGCATTCTGATACAATGGACCCTTTGTGATCAGAGAGCATCTCGTTCATTTTTGATGAACACAACCGCTAGCATAAACACCGAAAGGGTTGCGAGGAATCCAACAAATGGAACTTCTGATGACTCGCTCACCATAGGTTCCTCATCATTGGTTTCTCCATTTTCATCAATCAAGGACTCAACTACAAATATTTCCAAAGTCACATCGAGCAGCTGAGTACACTGGTAACATGTGACATTCTCAAGTTGACTCTCGAAGCCGATTGATGAACTTAGGTTGAGTCGTTTCGAACCATTTTGTAAAGTCTCCCAAGAAGATGTGTTCAATGTTGTGCCGGTTGCAAAGCCAACCCCAAGTTGAATGGATGAGTTCTCATTAATACCAATAGGATTCCAAACAACTGGGTTACTGATGGACAAGTTGTGGGCCCCTAATACATCGCTGAGGGCTTCGAGGTTTGCACTGATTGATGCACCATAATTTCCGTTGTTGGTAACATGAATGGAATCCCATGAATTCTGGCTTTGATTTGATAATACCACCGTAAAACTGAGCGGAGAATCATAAGCAGCAACATACGAGTCAAACGGATCGATACTAACGAGAATATTGACAGTATCTGTTGCAGCACTTGGGGGCGGTACTCCGTTCATTTCCGTGACTTCAGCGGTAATAGAAAGTGAACGTACAGAATTATGTGCACCTTCTGTGGAAGAGACCGTCACATTGACCTCTCTCGATTCTCCAGAAGGAATAACAAACTCATTGCCCTCTACAAATTCAAAAGGCAGCCCATCACCTGTTCCACTCAGTTCAATTTTTTCCTCTTCTGATGTGGGATTTTCCATAATGCATGTTACATTGCTTGAGGAATTATCCGCACCCGGATAAGAATTCAAGTGAACATCCCCCGGTGAGCATTCAAGGGAAACTTGTGCTGTGGGAGCTTGTGCCTGAACGCTTGGAGAAGCCGACAACATCAATATCCATAATGATGTTATTACAAATGAAATTATCATTGAATTTACTTTCTGATTCCATGTTCCGTCGTTGGCCATGATGCATGCTTGTCTAATTCAGTATTTTATTTAGGTGCATGACAATAAGAATAATAGAAACCTCCCGGATTCTTCATTGTCCAAGATGGTATTCTGAGTTCCTTTGGTTCGCAACGAGGGCTGGCCGCATAAGTGGCGATCAAGTTCTGCTACGATGAGGGCTGCATCACGATTCCGAAATCAAGCAACCCTGCCCGCATTGTTGAGAATTTGGCCTCGCTTGAAGTAGACATTTCGAGTGAAATCGACGCCATTCGAGCCCTTGAGTGCGACGACATCTCCGGCTGGGACCCAACCACCGAACCCTGAGATAAACCAAAGAAGCGCAGGCGTTCTCAATCAAGCATGGCCGCCATCAACCTGGCAGAGAAGTTGACCACCTTCAGTGACCTTTGGAGCCCCCGAGTTGTTGCTGAGATGAACGATTATCAGTTCAAGCTGGCGAAACTCGAAGGTGAGTTTGTCTGGCACAATCACGAAGACACCGATGAGGTGTTCATCGTCGTCAAAGGCTCGATGGACATCGAAATGGAGCACGAAACCGTCCATCTTTCTGAAGGTGAAATGTATGTGGTTCCCAAAGGTGTGATGCACAAGCCGTTTGCTGAAACCGAGTGCCACGTCATGCTCGTGGAACCGCGTGGCGTCGTCAACACCGGCGAGGCCGGTGGCGAATTGACCGCCGACAACGACGTGTGGGTGTGAAGCAAATGAGCGATGCGCTGATCGATGCCGACATTCGCAACGCGCGAACCCTTCCTTCAGCATGGTACACCGAATTCGAGCACTTCAACCGCCTGCAATCGGCCTTCACAGGCTGGCAATTTGCCGCACACCAATCCGAGTTTGGGACCAACAACGTGCTTCCTGTTGACCATTACGAAGCCATCACAGGCGAATCGGTGGTGCTGCTCAAGGGCGAGAAAACCGCATGCCATTCGAACGTCTGTACGCATCGGGGCATGCGCGTGGCCTTGGAGGCATGCACGGCAAAAACCCTGCAATGCAGGTACCACGGGCGGACCTTCAACCTCGATGGAACAATGAGGCACATGCCTGAATTCACAGAGGCGATTGGGTTTCCAAGCGCAAGCGATGACTTGGCAGAATTCCCTCTCAAGCAGTGGATGGGCATGCATTTCACCGCGCTCGATGATTCGCCTGAACTTCCTTGGGCGATGCTTGAGGATCGGCTTGGTTTCCTCAACGCTGAGGCGTTCATCCATGACCCCCTGCGGGACCGCGACCACACCATTCAAGCCAACTGGATGCTCTATGTCGACAATTACCTCGAAGGGTTTCACATTCCCTATGTCCACCCTGAATTGAACCAGGCGCTTGACTACGGGGCTTACGTCACCGAGACCTTTGACGGCGGCGTGCTGCAAATCGGCAAAGCCATGGAAGGCGATGTAAAATTCGACCTACCAGAAGGTCACCCCGATGCTGGTGAAGGCATTGCAGCCTACTACCTGTGGCTGTTTCCCAACATGATGTTCAACTTCTATCCGTGGGGCCTTTCCCTCAACATTGTCGTGCCTGTTTCCCCCACCGAAACCAGGGTGCTCTACCGGGGCTATGTCGCCAATCCCGAGTTCGCAAGCCAAGGTGCGGGTGCGCTGCTTGACACGGTCGAAGACCAGGACCAATGGGTCATCGAATTGGTGCAACGAGGCATGGCATCGTCTGTGTATGATCGTGGCAGGTATTCTCCAACGAGGGAACAAGGCGTGCATCATTTCCATCGGATGCTCGATGCGCGGTTTGGTGTGTGAGCCCGGGGTTATTTTCTTGAGCCATCGCCTCCTCATCGGGGCATGGAGGGACAGAACCCACGGTGTGTCCTAGGCCTATTTCAACTAGTCTATCGGATTGAGGAAGGGTTTGCCAATAGAT
>ERZ1049444.1986-NODE-1986-length-14233-cov-5.086190_pt1 | contig 14233 bp, 16 predicted proteins | sample MGYA00383101_ERZ1049444 | MGnify/ENA primary metagenome ERZ1049444 (study PRJEB29581, sample SAMEA5548371) | metagenome | biome: marine; feature: coastal; material: water | depth 50 m | study: Short-term variability in the microbial, nano- and picoplankton...
CCTCAAAGCAGGTCGGATGACTTGAGGGAGAAGTTGTTTGGGAGGGTGCTGTTTGGGCTGCAGGAGCTGGTGAGGTGTCTTTGGGTGATTACCAACTGGTGGTGTCAGACAACAAGGATGCTTTGCAGGGGCGCGTCACGACTCTGTCAGGAGCGCTTATTGCGGCGGGAGATGTTGTGGTCGCAGCAAGCAACTATAAAATAGACCTCGATCTGTCAGGACCTGCAACAAGAGATCCAGAATTAGCCAATGCACTTCAATTATTGGCGGTCCCATCGGCCACCGGATTTGATATGGTGATAGAAGGTCGTTTGTAGGGTGCAGGGCTTTGTGGGTTACCCTAGTGGGACGTCACTCGTTGGACTTGTAAGCCTGTCGGTCATTGATGTGGGTGTCTCCGTCAGCGGGCATGATGAAGACGGCGGGAGTCGGTGGTGCTGTTGAAAAGGCCGCGGCGACTCTAATAAAGCATGACCCAAAAAACACGCGCAGATTATAAAAAAGGAAATTCTAACAATGACAGCTGCTAGCGGTAGTGCACACTTCTCCAGTCGTTTTGCCTTCATTATGGCGTCGGTTGGGTTTGCCGTGGGCTTGGGCAATATTTGGAGATTCCCCTACGTTACGGGTGAAAATGGCGGCTCTGCCTTCGTTCTAATTTACTTATTTTGCGCATTTTGTATTGGTGTGCCCTGTCTGGTCGCAGAGCTTGTTGTTGGTCGTCGCGGACAGAGCAGTCCCCCCGAGTCGATGGCGCGTGTTGCTGAGGAGTCGGGTCGCTCTAGGCACTGGCGCTTCGTGGGAGGCATGGGTGTTCTCACGGCATTTGCGATCGCGATTACTTATGCGGTGGTGGTGGGTTGGGTTCTATCGTACTTATCGAAAGCCGCCATGACAGGTTTTGTGGGTGTCGATGCTGGCACTTCATCTCAGGCGTTTGATGCCTTGTTGGCGAACAGTGGTGGCATGCTGTTTTGGACGTTACTGGGCAATCTTATTGTGGGTACGATTATCTTCTCCGGGGTGAAAGGGGGTATTGAGCGTGCGGTAACGGTGATGATGCCCCTTATGTTCGCGCTGCTTATTGGACTGAGCATTTATAACGCTTTTGCAGGCGGTTTTGTCGAGACATTGGAATGGTTGTTCACACCTGACTTCAGTAAAGTCGGGCCTGACACCTTGTTGGCGGCCGTGGGGCAGGCCTTTTTCTCTCTAGGGGTCGCTATGGGAGGAATGATGACTTATGGCGCCTACCTACCCAAGGGTTTTTCAATAACGCGCGCCGCTGTTATTGTCGTTCTCGCCGATACTCTGGTGGCGTTGCTCGCTGGATTTGTTGTGTTTCCTGCGGTGTTTCACCACGGCCTAGATATTGCCAGTGGTGCCGGACTGATTTTCAAAACATTGCCTGTTGCCTTTGCCCAAATGCCGGGCGGACATGTTTTTGCGACGCTATTTTTTATCATGCTTGCCGTCGCCGGAATCACCAGCATGGTGGGCTTGTTGGAGTCGGTCACGGCATGGGTAAGCGAACGGTTTGCGTTACATCGTCACCTTAGCTCAGCTGCGGTCGTCGCAGCCGTAACTTTTTGTAGTGTCGCCAGCGTGTTGTCCTACGGCGTTTGGTCTGACTACACCTTGGCAGGTTTTAACTTTAATGACGTGGCTTTTGCCATTCCCGATAAGGTCTTACTGCCTGCAGGGGGCTTACTTATCGCCACCTTCGCCGGATGGTTTATGCTCAGGGAACACAGCGAGGATGAACTAGGCACTACGCCTTTCGTTTATTCGCTGTGGCGTCAGCTTGTGCGTTACGTGGCGGTTCCTGCCATTGCCTTTATCCTAATTTCAGGCTTGATCTAAGGAACTTCGATGTTAGCAACGCTTACTGACTGGTTGTGGACCTACGTCCTCATAGCGGCACTTTTGTTAGTCGGGTTACGTTTTACTCTCGCGTCTCGGTTCGTGCAGGTCCGTTTATTTAGGGCGATGTTCGCTCAGCTTTGGGTAAGTCGCTCAGTCGGCAATAAACAGGGTATCTCCGGGTTTCAGGCGCTGTTGGTGAGTGTTGCGGGTCGTGTCGGTGGTGGCAACATTGCGGGGGTTGCGGTGGCGATTACCCTCGGTGGCCCGGGTGCGCTGTTTTGGATGTGGCTCATTGCGTTGCTGGGAATGGCGACGAGTGTATTCGAGTGCTCTTTGGCGCAACTGTTCAAACGCCGTCATGGTGATAATGATTTTCGCGGTGGGCCGGCGTTTTATATGCGCTACGGGTTAGGCTGGCGCGTAATGCCGGTGGTGTACTCGCTATTGCTTTTGGTCACGCTAGGCCTGGGTTTTAACGCTGTACAGGCTTACGCCATTACACAGTCGGTAGAGTCAGCTTTTGGCGTTTCTGCCTGGCAGACTGGAGCTGCGCTAACAACTTTAATGGCATTCGTGATCTTTGGCGGCATTCGTCGCATCGCCGTCTTCTCTGAGTTTATTGTGCCCCTTATGGTTTTGGGATATTTCGGTGTGGCCATGACTGTTCTCATCATGAATATCAGCCAGGTGCCCTCAGCATTCGCGCTTATCATGTCGTCGGCTTTCGGTTTTGACGAGGTAATTGGCGGGGGGATTGCCGCTGCAGTTATGCAGGGCGCTAGACGCGGCTTATTTTCCAATGAGGCGGGCTTGGGCACTGCACCTAACGTGGCCGCTGTGGCGGACGTCGCCCATCCTATGTCACAAGGCCTTATTCAAGGTTTGAGCGTCTTTATCGACACCATTGTTCTGTGTACTTGCACTGCCATGATCATCTTGCTCTCGCCGCTGTATCAGCCGGGGGCAGAGGGGGTTGAAGGAATAGCGCTAACGCAGCGCGCCCTCGCCACTCATATTGGACCGATCGGTGAGCCCCTAGTGAGTATTGCTTTGGTGTTATTTGCCACCAGTAGTATCGCTTACAACTGTTATTTGGGTGAGAACAGCATCGCTTATTTCGACATCAGTCCGAAGATCACGATTAACTGTTTTCGCTTGGCTGTTTTGGCTTTGATTGCTTGGGCGTCGCTGCAAGATATGACCACGATTTTCAGCTTTTCCGACCTCACGATGGGGCTGTTGGCCGTTGTAAATCTAGTGGCCTTGTGGGCCCTGTTCCCCGTTGGAATGTCGCTTCTGCGGGACTTTGAGGCCCGTGGCGGCGTCTCTAATTCGACGTTTGATCACTCTCGGTTGCCTCAGCAGAACTTGGATCCTGAGAGTTGGCCGTTGGTAGAGTCGTTGGCCAAAACTGAATAAAGGCGATGATGATCATAGCCACGGCGCTTAAAAGCCATTTTGTGGGTGTCATTAGCGTGTTTCTGACAAGGTGATGTCGAAACTCTTGGTTTCATCACCACGTTTAGCGGTCAGCGAGATCGAGTCTCCCACTTTGTACTTTTCTAGCGCTGATAAGTAGTCGTCTTGGCTGCGAATAGGTTGATCTTCAATGTGGGTAATGATGTCGCCAAGAACAATTTCACCCCGTCGATTTCGGGTGGCCCCCTGCATTCCGGCCTCTGCCGCTGGGAGTCCGCGAAGCACTCTTATGATCGCAACACCTCCAATGCCGTAACGCCGTGTCCAGCGGTCGCTGGCTAGCTCAACCCCGAGGACCGGACGCAAGATCTTGCCGTAAGCAATGAGCTGTGGGACGACTTCTTTGACTAAATTCACAGGAATCGCAAACCCGATGCCGGCACTGCCGCCGCTGGGGGAGTAAATAGCGGTGTTCACGCCGACTAACTGCCCTAAGGAATTCAGGAGCGGCCCGCCTGAATTTCCTGGGTTTATTGCGGCATCTGTTTGGATAACGCCGCTGATTGTACGGTTGCTGGGAGAGCGAATCTCTCGATCTAATGCGCTTACGATACCAATAGTCAGGCTGGTATCGAGGCCAAATGGATTGCCGATTGCCAGTACTTTGCGGCCGACGGATAGTTCTGCAGAATCACCCAAAGGTAAAACGGTGAGGTCATCAGGTCGCTCTGAAAGTCGCAGTACGGCAAGATCTCGCTCAGGAGCAACTCCTACGACCTCCGCGGGAAAATCCTCATCAGCAATGGTTACGGTAAGTTTATCGGCGCCAGAAATCACATGAAAATTGGTGACGATCAGGCCGTCCTTGCTCCATATAAATCCTGAGCCAGCACCTTGAGGGACTTCAAGAACATTGGGTGAAAACATGGTTCGACGAAGCGCACTACTGGTGACCGACACCACAGCTGGGCTTGCCTGGCTAAAAATATCTGTCGTGTTTTTTTCGTCGTTTGTAGCAAAGGTCAAATAGTCGACCTCGGGACCTGCCCGCGAGATGGCGCTGTAAATCACACAGCAAGTTAGCAATATTACTGCGGGCCAATGCTGCAGGGCGTGGAGGAGAATTCTCATGGGTTTTGCAGTGCCATAATACGATCCTCAAGCGAGGGGTGTGATCGAAATAAATCAGCAAAGCCTGCCTTGCCTGGGCGAATACCAAAGGCGGTGAGTTCACCCGGGAGCTCGCTAGGGTGTCCCTGATCGGTACGTAATCGTTGCAGGGCTGCGATCATATCCTGCTGCGTGGTCAGGCCAGCTCCTGCCGCATCGGCACGATATTCTCGCCAGCGAGAGAATTTCATTACAACCATGCTGGCCAAAAATCCCAGTGCGATTTCAGCCACGATGGTCACGATGAAGTATCCGATGCCGTAACCACGCTCGTTCTTGAAGACAACTCGGTCTATGGTGTGACCGATAATGCGCGCAGCGAACATCACAAAGGTATTTACCACGCCTTGAATCAACGTCAGCGTCACCATGTCGCCGTTGGCTACGTGACCCAGCTCATGGGCAAGTACTGCACGCACTTCGTTGGGGGAGAAGCGTTGGAGCAGCCCACTGCTCACAGCTACCAGAGCATCATTTCGATTCCAGCCCGTTGCAAAGGCGTTGGCTGACTCTGAGGGGAAAATGCCAACTTCTGGCATTTTAATGCCCGCTTGTGTTGCCAAACTGCCGACAGTGTCGAGTAACCATTGCTCATCTTGATTTCTGGCCTGTTCGAGAATGACAGTGCCGGTTCCTCTCTTAGCCATCCATTTGGACAGTAGCAAGGAGATAATGGCACCACCGAAGCCGAAGAGCGCGCAGAAGACCAACAGCGCAGAGAGATTGAGATCTACCCCATTGGCCTCGAGTACGCCACTAAACCCCAGTAAATTGAAAACCAGACCTACCAAAACTAAAACAGCTAGGTTGGTTCCTAAAAATAAAAGAATGCGCAATGTCAGGTTTCTCCGGTTTAATTCTCTGCCGTTGTAGAGATCGGGGTCGATGACGCTTTTTCAAGGGGCGCCACGTCTAATTCCTCTTGGCCATTTTGCTTCGCCTCATCCTCGGCGTCCGGTAATGGAATGCTCGACACTTCCAATTTGGGCAGCTTACCGTCCACAAGGTTCAATGTGAGAATGTCACAACGAAGAAGCACGTCTTTAGAACTCAACTCAAAGACGCTGTTAACAGCTTCATCGCGGTGTGTCAGAGCGAGAACGCGACTGCTGTCCTGCCCATCGACCCAGCGCTTACCCCGGCCCCAGTAATGGCCATGGTGATTACTAACAATAAAAACGGAGCTCATGAGATACCTTGGTATTTGTGACGTTACAGAGATTTATTAACTAACTGATTCTTTGATCAAAAAATCTTTAGCTTCGTTAATTTTAGCGGCCAGATAGTCATTTCCACCACGATCGGGGTGGATTTTTTGAATCAGACTTCGATGGGACGACACAATATCGTCTCGGGTAGCATCTTCACCTAAGCCCAGCACAGCGAGAGCCTCGCTACGAGTCATAGAGCCGGATGAGGCATGTTGGCTTGTATCACCAGCTTCATCTTGCTGCCAGCCATCAGGGAAACGCTGCTCTAGGTAGCTGAGCAAGAGTTGCTCTGAATCTGCATCCTGTTCTTGGCAGTAGCTAAGCAGCGTCTGGAGTTGTTCTCGAGTCATTTCCGCCAGCGTCCAGTCAGTGAAAGGGCCGTCAAGCACCTCTCCTTGAAGTTCACCGCTACTGTGATCTAAGGTCATTCTAAGTAAGTTGGTTTTGACTTCAGAGTGCTGACCGGTGGGAGGGGGCGTCTTGCGCGACCATTGTTGTAACAGCGGAAAGGCGCGTATCAATATCGGTAAGCTTTGCCGTGCGGCTACTAACAGACCGGTGAGGGCAGCACCGACCCAATGCATTTTCCCCATTGCAGTAAGTACGATCGCAGCAAGTGCTGCAGCACCGAGTATCAGCTGAACATAGCCACCGCGGCGCTTGTGGGGCGGCATGGACTGAATTCGGCGCACGAGCAGCACTAGGGCTATGACAATGGCGAGTAGTAAGACGATTCTTGGCACGGTTCCGGGGTGTCCGTATTGGTGGAGCTGCTCTAAATTTATTTGGGCAGCTGGGAAAGCAGCATTCTATCACTCTCAGTGCCGGATTGAGTTAGCGCCTGCCGGCCCCCCGTTGCATAACGCGCGACTGCTGCCAGTAACCGTTGCAGTGTCTCCCCGCTATGCCCACCAAGAGCGGCATAGGCCCCACCACTGATTCGGGCAATTTCAGAAAAAATGCGTGTCGCCGCCGGATCAGAACCCTCTTGGAAAGTAAAAATCGGCTGCCCTTTTAAGCGGCATTGACCAGCTAAGCCAAGTAAAGAGTCGGGCCGCTCTTCTACAGCGTCTCCGATAAAAATTAGAGCTCTCACAGGTGTTGCGGGAGTACCTATCTCGAGGTAGTGGCTGAGTAAGCGAGCAATTTGTGTAGGGCCGCCCTCGCAGGCCACTCGATCCATACGGTCGCACAGCTCTTGTCCTGAGGTTAACCAAGGGCTCGCGTGAAACTCATGGATACCCCTGTAATAACAGAGCTGAACAGCCAAGCCGGAAGCGTCGGCCGTGGCATTGTATAGCTCACGATGATGACGTCGCGCTGTCTGCCAGGTCGCCTCTCGGCTAGCGGTGGCGTCGAGGGCAAAAACCAATCTTGACTGTCGACTGCTAATTGCTCGTATGGCCTTGGCTTTACCGACGAAGGCTGCAACGTCAGACCTAGAGGTTTTAGAGGTGATATCTTTGCTGATGAGAGACTATCTTTGTCGCGAAGTGAAGTGGTGATGAGACATTGATCGGCGCCGCCGGTCAAGTCTAACTCCGCGGAGTTTTGGCTCAGAATCACCTTGCTTCGGGTGTTAGCGCTTGTGTCTGGAGAAAGACACAGCGAGCTGAGCGTATTCATGGATCCGTTGCAATCTAGCGGCCCCGCGAAAGGGCCTATCTATGAGAAAGACGCTTTGGAGGTTTGCCGACGGCAACGGGTGCCTGTATTTGTGGCATTGAGCAGAGATTCGCTACACTCAAGCCTTTATAAATACCCCCCAGAGAGCTTATGAGCCTTTTCGATATTCGCCGTAAACACGCATTACCCAATGAAGAAACCGCTTTAGCCGGAAGATCGACACCGATGCCCGTTACTAACAGCCATGCGATAACAGGGCGCCCAATTTGCCCGCCGTTCCCGGGCCACCTCCAGAGCGCCATGTTTGGTATGGGGTGTTTTTGGGGCGTCGAAAAAAAGTTTTGGCAGGCGCACGGTGTTTACACGACCGCCGTGGGTTATGCCGCCGGTGTGACGCCCAACCCCACCTATAAAGAGGTGTGCTCTGGGCAGACCGGACATAACGAAGTGGTTTTAGTGGTCTATGACCCCGAGCAAACAAATTACCAATCGCTATTGACGCTATTTTGGGAGGGCCACAATCCAACCCAGGGCATGCGTCAGGGAAATGACCTAGGTACTCAATACCGCAGTGGTATTTACGTATTTGATGAAGCTCAACGCGAAGCCGCGATGCAAACTCAGGACCAATACCAGTTGGAACTAACGGCCTCTGGGTTTGGAGAAATTACGACGGAGATTTGCGATGCCCCCAGCTTTTACTTCGCCGAAGATTATCACCAGCAGTACTTGCACAAGAACCCTGCGGGCTATTGTGGTTTGGGGGGAACGGGTGTCACCTGCCCTGTGGGGACAGGGGTTTAAAAAGGGGCTCGAGGAGCCTGCCCATATTTTTGGATTTTAGACCCTGACACCTCTGCTTAGATCTAGGGCGACGTTGAGTGGGTTAGGGCAGCGCCCTGCCCAATATGGCTGGAACCGCTGTATCCACGCTTAGAATGCGCGGCCCTAAACTTCTAGGTTGCGCGCCAGCTAAGCAGGCTAAATCGACTTCGTAGGGAATAAACCCGCCCTCGGGCCCGATCATAATCAACTGTGGATCGGTAAAGGCAGACTCCATGGAGGGATAACCTCCTGGGTGCAGGATAAATATGGGTTTCCCATTGGCTGTTTCTTCGAGGTGGTCTTGAATGAAAGGCTTAAAACGTCGATGCAGTGTAACGGTGGGCAGTCGGGTGTCACCACTTCGTTCAAGACCTGTTAGCAGGGCCTGCTGTATTTTTTGCGGCTGTAGTAAGGGGCTTTGCCAAAAGCTTTTTTCAACGCGGTAGCTGTGCACAATGTGGAGGTCTTGAACACCGAACTCTGCACAACTTCGCAGAATCCGACGCAGCATTTTAGGGCGGGGCAGTGCTAGCACCAGAGTTGTGGGGTGAGGGGGTAACGGATCCTCTACGAGTTCAACCTGCAGTTTTAGGCTCGCCGCGTTAGCGTCGAGAACCTTCCCAATCCCTTTGCCTCCGTTAATGACGCCAACTCTGACCTGATCACCCTCGGTGCACTTCAGAACAGACTGTAAATGCTCATAGCGCCTGCCGGTGAGGGTAATAGTATGATCAGAGGAGAGCTCGCCGGCCTCAAATAGGACAATGTTCACCGCGGGCTCTCTAGGTCATCCATAGATCGTAGTCATCGGCAGCAGACACTTCACCTTCAACAAGATCCCCGGGCTTTAACCCTGGAGGTGCTGTGAGATAGACCACGCCATCGATTTCTGGCGCATCGGCCATGCTGCGTCCGACGGCACGCTCACCCTCAACTTCATCGATGAGCACGGCCTGCGTCGTGCCCACTTTATTGGCCAGCTTGGCTGCACTGATGGTTTGTTGTTTTGCCATGAAGGCATCCCAGCGCTCCTGCTTCACGGCTTCAGATATAGGGTTGGGCAGTTCATTAGCGGTAGCGCCTTTGACCGGGGAGTATTGAAAACAACCGGCTCGATCAATCTGAGCCTCATCGATAAAATCGAGAAGCTGCTGGAACTCAGCATCTGTCTCCCCCGGGTAACCCACGATAAAAGTAGAGCGCAACGTGATATCGGGGCAGACATCTCGCCAGCCCTTGATGCGCTCAAGCGTTTTTTCCGCGGCAGCGGGTCGTTTCATGCGCTGTAACACCGTGGGGCTACCGTGCTGGAGAGGGATATCAAGGTAAGGCAAGATTGTTCTCTCGGCCATCAGGGGAATCAGAGCATCAACGTTAGGGTAGGGGTAGACATAATGCAGCCGTACCCAGATGCCGAACTCTCCCAAAGTCTTAGCAAGCGTCAGCAAATCTGATTTAAGGGGTCTGCCCTCCCAAAAATCTGTGCGGTATTTCAGGTCAACACCATAGGCACTGGTGTCTTGGGATATGACCAGCAACTCGCGGACACCGGCTTTAACCAAAGCCTCGGCCTCGCGCATGATGTCACCAATAGGCCGACTCACCAGGTCACCCCGCATGCTGGGAATAATGCAAAATTTGCAGCGGTGATTGCAGCCCTCTGAAATCTTCAAATACGCATAGTGCCTTGGGGTGAGCTTTATTCCTTGAGCGGGAATTAAGTCGTTCAAAGGATCTGGTTGGCGGGTCATCGGTATGACCTCATGTACCGCACCGACAACCTCTTCGTAGGCTGCAGGTCCGGAAATACCCAAGATATTGGGGTGGAGATCTTGAATGCGCTGGGCATCATCCCCTTTGCCCATGCAACCAGTGACAAGGACTCGGCCATTTTCCTGCACAGCCTCGCTTATCGCTTCGAGTGATTCAGCTTTGGCACTGTCGATAAATCCGCAGGTGTTTACGATCACAACGCCCGCATCCTCGTAGTTCGGGGTGACTTCGTAGCCGTCGAAGCGGAGCTGAGTGAGAATGCGTTCAGAGTCCACGAGTGCTTTTGGGCAGCCGAGAGATATAAAGCCAACTTTTTCGGGGTTCGTGGTCATAGCGTTCTAGGCCGTCTGAGGCAGGATGTCTTGGTGTAAAAAGCGGCAGTGTACCTGTGAAGGGCTTACGACCTCAAAGCTGCCTCGAGCCCGCTGCACTGTGCGTGCCAACTTTCAGCTCTTTTCTGACCAGAGAAAGTAACCGTAAGCGGTCATCTCGATTCAGGAAATTCCCTATCTCAACGGTTTGCTCACGATTATGTATGGCCAGCGAGGGGCCCTCCCAATGGTGCTTTTCGGGCGTGACGGCCAGGGATGACTCATTCCGGTCGAATTGCCAGCTTCTCCGGGGGGCGTAGTGGCCAATATCGATCTGTACGCTGCTTGGGTCTAGGGTGATGACATGCCGGTACTGCAATTTCCAATTGACGTAGTAAAGCGCGGCACCTAAAGAAATGAGTTCGGCGCCAGCGAAGGGCAGAATGGGCCATGCCCCCATAAAAGCAAAGCCTATCGCTGCACCTAGCGATGGAACGGCAATTGCGGCAAGCAGCCACAGGTTGTTCCGCCACGTGGAAGAGTGGTCAGGCCTGGCGATAATGGTGTGAACGTCGTCTTTTTGGGCACTACTCACCACGGTGATGTTCCTCTGGGATTGCCTAGATACTACGCAGGGACAGGCACAACTGGACTAGCCCGGTCGCGAGGTAAACAGTCCTTTTACGTCAAAGGGTGCGGGGGAGTAGGCGCGCAAAAGCCCCTTTGTTAGCGGGTGCTGAAACGTAAGCTCGCAAGCGTGCAGTAGCAGTCGTGGCGATGCTGAAAACGCGTCTTCGTGTGCGTAAAGGTCGCACCCCATGATCGGGTGGCCCAGTGCCATAAGGTGTATGCGTAGTTGATGTGAGCGGCCCGTGATAGGTTTTAGCTCAAGCAAAGACCTGTTGGGCAGTCGATCAAGAACGCGATAGTGGGTGAGGGAGGGCTTGCCGGTTTCTGCACATATTTTCTGCTTAGGGCGGTTGTGCCAGTCTTTAATAATGGGCAGGTCTATTTCGCCTTCATCATGCTCCACTTCACCATAGACCAAAGCTCGATAGGTTTTGAGAACGGCGCGCTCTTGAAATTGCTGATTGAGCGCTACCAATGTTGCTTTGTCTTTGGGGACGACCAGAATGCCACTGGTATCCAGATCTAACCGGTGAGCCGCGGCCACTCCCGGGAAGCGGTGTTCCAGGCGACTGATAAGACTGTCACGATTAAGAGGGTGACGTCCGGGTACGCTGAGGAGAAGGTGTGGTTTGTCGATGATTAGCAGGGAATCATCGGCATAGAGAATACGAATGCTTTCACGGCTGTGGGGAACAAGGTAGGGAGGGGGTTCCATGCCAGTTTCAGGCTCACAGGTCATGGCGTTTTACAGGTTCTTGCCTAGGGCCTGTTGGTAGCGCGGTATAGTGTTGGCGATGCCCCAGCGAAGAGCATCTACGGTAAAGGCGTGGCCGATGGAGACCTCATCGAGATGGGGGATTGTGAAGTCAGGTAAGTTGCTCAGGTTTAAGTCGTGCCCGGCGTTTACCCCCAGACGTGCCGCGAAGGCAGCTTCTGCAGTTTCCTGAAACGCGCACAGAGTTTTTTCAAAATTGCCCGACTCGTGTGCTCGGGCGTAACTTTCGGTATAGAGCTCGATGCGATCAGCGCCCAAATTCGCGGCAGTGGCCATTGCGCTAGGTTCTGGGTCCATGAAAAGACTCACGCGACAGCCTATGTCCTTTAACACTCTAACGACCGGTTCGAGACGTTTACCGTCTTTCGCAAGGTCAAAGCCATGGTCAGAGGTCAGTTGCTGATCGTTATCAGGAACTAAGGTTACTTGCGCGGGACCTACGGCCTGCACCAGGGCGACAAACCCAGGATAGTCACCGACGTGTGATTGATCGCTGGCACGGGGCTCTGTGAAGGGATTGCCCTCAATGTTGAGCTCGACGTCCAGGGCAGATTGAAGGTCAAAGCAATCTTGTGCGCGAATATGTCGTTGATCCGGGCGGGGATGCACTGTGATTCCATCGGCACCAGCAGACACGCACATTTTTGCATGGTCGACTATGTTGGGGATGGCCGTAACCCGTGAATTGCGAATCAGCGCAATTTTATTCAGATTGATGCTTAGTGCCGTCATTTTTTGGGCATGCGGACAATGCTTTTAATGACAATTGCATCTACCGGAACATCTTGAAAGGGGCGCTGTCCCGCGCTGGTGCTCATAAGGCTCGTATCGGTATCTGCCGTCGCTATAAAGTCAACGACCCCCATGCCCTTAACGACTTCGCCAAAAACGGTATATCCCTGTTTTCCGGGTGCCCAATCGAGCTGCAAATTACTGCGTTGGTTTATGAAAAATTGTGCGGTTGCTGAGTCGGGGTCACTGGTTCTTGCCATGGCAATCGTTCCCCGAATGTTGTGTAGTTTATTGCGACTCTCGTTAACAATGGGGTCACCAGATTCTTTCTCTGTCATCTCTGCAGTAAAGCCTCCGCCCTGTACCATGAAATTGCTGATAACGCGGTGAAAGATCGTTCCGTTGTAAAATCCGGTGTCTACATAGTTGAGAAAGTTTTCGACAGTGACTGGAGATTTTTCTGGGTAAAGCTTGAGGGTAATGTCCCCAGCGGAGGTCATAAGCTTCACGCGCACGGTGCTCGCATTTTCTTGAGCTAATAAAACACCTGGGCTAGCGAGCAGTCCCAGTATGACGGCGATTCTGCAAAAATATTTCATAGTAGAAAGTTCCAGTAGGGAAAACATAGGTGGTTACGACCAGCCGTCGTTTCGGCGACGCTTGGGAATTAACTTGGGTGCAATGGCCATGATAATCACACCCAACAGCACGGCAAGAGCACCGTCGATGATTTGATTGCTTTTAATGCGTTCCTGCAGACGTACATTTTCGAGCTTTAACAGTTCCGCCTCAGAGCGGTTGGTCTCTAGGTTCTTCGCCAGTAATTGGTTTCGTGAATCAAGCTCAATAGCCGCCCCGGATATTTGCTTTATCTGGCTGAGCTCAGCTTCACTCGCAGCCAGCTTTTCCTTGAGTTCCGCGAGCTGGCCGTCGGCTTCATAGGCCACCGATTGTGAATCGTCGAGCAAGCTACGGAGTTTATTCCTATCGGTCTCGAGGCTGGCATACGCCTTGTTTGCGTCGTCAAGAAGCAGCTGGCTGGGCCTGTCGACTTGAATATACTGCGCCCGCAACCAGCCTCGGGTACCGCCTCGTGTTTCGACCTCGGCCCAAACTCCGTCCTCAGACAGTCCAAATTGTGTGATGGGTGTGCCTGATGACAAGCCTTTATTGACGATGCGGTATTCACCGCCGGCACCACTACGCACGGGCACGAGTATTTCATCGGTGATATAGCGTTGCTCTTCTCCAAAACTCGGCGCTGGCAGCAGTGCGCCTAGCAGCAAAAGTAGCCCAACGATGGCGCTGGGTGGCTGTATCAACGTGTTATTGGGGGTCATTAGTGGCTCTCCTTGTCTTTAACGTCCCTGGGGCGCCTGCAGTATCGCCTATTTTCGTGTTTCATGAGCCGTTGCTGTCGCTGCTGGTACTGTCGGCCTTCACCCAAGGCCCTATCATGACGGTCGTAATCACCATAATAAACAGGGTAAACCCAATGCCGGACCACAACTTATAGGATACCCAAGTCGCCTCTGAAAATTGATAGGCCACAACAAGGTTAAGCGTGCCAACCATGGCAAAGTGCATGGCCCATACCCAGCAAATTCGCCGCCAAATGACTCGAGGGATTTGGATTTGAGAGCCCATGAGCCGCTCAATAAGATTTTTTGTGCCCCAAAACTGCGACACAGCGAACGCGATGGCCATGCCCCAATTGAACACTGTGGGCTTCCACTGAATAAAAAGCTCATTCTTAAAAAATAAGGTCGCGCCGCCAAAAACGAATACTGCCGCACTGGTCCATAACAAGCGTTTTTCAATGTACCCTGTTAGCCACCATTGGAGCGGTAACATAAAAAAGGTCGCTATCAGCAAGCCCTTCGTGGCGCTGTAGA
>ERZ1049444.1995-NODE-1995-length-14183-cov-12.663576_pt1 | contig 14183 bp, 9 predicted proteins | sample MGYA00383101_ERZ1049444 | MGnify/ENA primary metagenome ERZ1049444 (study PRJEB29581, sample SAMEA5548371) | metagenome | biome: marine; feature: coastal; material: water | depth 50 m | study: Short-term variability in the microbial, nano- and picoplankton...
CTTTTCCTGTGTCATCATTTGTTATAAATCCGAAACCTTTTGATTCGTTAAAAAATTTTACTGTACCTTCCATTTTTGTTTAAAAAAAAATTAATAATGAACAAATATAGCAGATTTATTAAATAATAGTGCTAAAATTTACTGATTAAAATTTTTCAGTACTTCGTTTATCTTTCGAATTGTTGTACGCTCTCATTTTTTTTATACTTTCTTCTGTTAGCATGTAATCCTTTATATCTTTATTTTTCCATCGTATATAAATAAACAAGGGCATTATTATAAACATCAACAACATTAACGATATTCCAATTAAAAAATCACCAATTTCAGATTCTTCAGGTTTTACATAAAAGCCTATGCAAACTCCAATGACTGAAATTAACAACAAAAATTTTATTAGATAGGTCATAATTTTATCAATCGTTATTGCTCAATCTTAAATTTAATTCTTTTAATTGTTCATCATCTATAAATGCAGGCGCGTTAATCATGACATCTCTTCCGGAATTATTCTTTGGAAATGCAATAAAGTCTCTAATAGTTTCTTGTCCCCCAAGTATAGCAACCAATCTGTCCAATCCAAATGCGATTCCGCCATGTGGTGGAGCTCCATACTGAAAAGCATCCATTAAAAATCCGAATTGAGCTTTAGCTTCTTCAGGAGTAAAACCTAAGTATTTAAACATCATAGCTTGTGTCTCTCTATCGTGAATTCGTATCGACCCTCCTCCAATTTCATTTCCGTTTAAAACTAAATCGTACGCATTCGCTTTAACCGATCCCGGAGCTGTTTTTAACAAGTCAATTTGCTCTGGTTTTGGAGAGGTAAATGGATGGTGCATGGCATGAAATCTGTTGGTTTCTTCGTCCCACTCTAATAATGGAAAATCTACTACCCATAAAGGAGCAAATTCGTCGTTTTTCCTTAGGCCTAACCGTTCTCCTATTTCCATTCTTAAAGCACTCAGTTGTGCTCTTACTTTATTGGTTTCACCAGAAAGAACACAAATTAAATCACCGATTTTAGCACCTGTCGCTTCGGCCCATTTAGCTAGATCTTCTTGATTGTAAAATTTATCTACAGAAGATTTGTAAGTCCCGTCTTCATTACATTTACAATAAACCATTCCAGAGGCGCCAATTTGAGGACGCTTGATCCAGTCGATTAGCTTATCTATATCTTTTCGTGAATAATTGTTACCCCCAGGGATAGCAATTCCGACAACTAATTCGGAATTATTGAAAATGGCAAAGTCTTTGTGCTTGGTAAATTCATTCAACTCCCCGAATTCCATTCCAAAACGAATATCAGGCTTATCATTTCCGTATAATTTCATTGCGCTGTCATAGGTCATTCTTGGGAATTCACTAATTTCTATTCCTTTAATTTTTTTTATTAAATGACGTGTTAACCCCTCGAAAGTCGATAAGATATCTTCTTGTTCAACAAAAGCCATTTCACAGTCAATTTGTGTGAACTCAGGTTGTCTATCAGCTCTTAAATCTTCATCTCTAAAACATTTTACAATCTGAAAATATTTATCCATTCCTCCAACCATTAATAATTGTTTAAAAGTTTGAGGCGATTGAGGAAGGGCATAAAACTGACCTTGATTCATTCTTGAAGGAACTATAAAATCTCTAGCTCCTTCGGGTGTTGATTTAATAAGGTAAGGAGTTTCGACTTCCACAAAATCTTCATTAGAAAGATAATTTCTAACCGCCATAGTTACTTGATGGCGAAATACTAGATTTTCTCGCACAGGATTTCTCCTAATATCTAAGTACCGATACTTCATTCTTAGATCATCGCCTCCATCGGTTTCATCTTCAATAGTAAAAGGAGGTGTTAAGGAATCGTTTAAAACTGAAAAATCTGAAACTAAAATTTCGATAGCTCCAGTTGGTATGCTTGGGTTTTTTGAAGCCCTTTCAATAACCGTTCCGTGAACTTGAATCACAAACTCTCGTCCTAACAACTTTGCTTTTTCTAGGAGTGTTTTTGTTGTACGCTCTTCATCAAAAATAAGTTGTGTAATTCCATAACGATCTCTTAAATCGATCCAAATCATAAATCCTTTATCTCTTGATTTTTGGACCCAACCGGCTAAGGTTACCGATTCATTTATATGTTTTTCTCTTAATTCACCGCAAGTATGACTTCTATACATTTTTATTTTTTTATTAGGTAAAGTTACTTAAAGGTAACAATACGGGAAGTGCAAATTTAATAAGATAAAAGAGCATTTAACACTCTTTTTAAAAAATTATTATATGGATGTCTCAAGGAAAATAATATTTAATATTGATGTTAAGTATTCATAAACAGGTAATTATTGTTTAAGCCTTGGCGCATTAATGGATGAACAATTTGAATGTGTCTCCTGATACCATTTATATAAAAGGCGATTTGATAAAGGATATAGGGGGTCGCTTCAAATATCCATGGGAAGTAAATCAATTTGGATTTAACAATACCATAATTACTAGAGGAGTTTCATTTTGTTTCCAGTATAGTAATTTACTTAAAAACCCCTTAGTTTTCTAAGGGGTTTTTTTTATTCATAAATAGAATTTGTTAATCCTTTTAAAGATTGAATTTTTAATTTTATTTTATGGGTTATAAAAAATAAAACCGGGACAATAATTAAGGTCAAAAATGTAGCTATGACAAGGCCGTAAATTACAGTCCAAGCTAAAGGCCCCCAAAATATTACATTATCCCCTCCAAAATAAATATTTGGGTTAAAGTCGGTAAATAAGGTGAAAAAGTTTATGTTCAAACCAATTGCTAGAGGGATTAATCCTAATATGGTCGTTATCGCGGTCAATAATACAGGTCGTAATCTTGCTCTACCCCCTTCTATAATTGACTCTTTTATGCTATCTGTCCTTAATAAATCCTTATCATTCATTCCCATTGAGATCATTTTTCGATCAATTAGCAATTGTGTGTAGTCCAATAATACAACACCATTATTAACAACAATTCCTGCGAGTGAAATAATTCCCATCATTGTCATCATGATCACAAAAGCACTTCCGGTGATTACAATACCACCAAATACACCGATTAAACTTAAAAATATTGCAAGCATTATTATAGCAGGTTTTGATACTGAGTTAAATTGGAAAATTAAAATCAAAAATATTAACCCAAGCCCTGTAAAAAATGCTCCTAATAAAAATGCCATTTGTTTATTTTGCTCCTCAATTTGTCCGGTATAATCTATTTTAATTTTATTTGGTAATTCAGTAAAATTTTTCATTTCACTTTGGATATTAGACACAATAACTCCAGCATCCGTATATCCCGGAGCTAATGCCGAATAAACCGTAACAACACGTTTAGTACCTTTGTGTTTTATGGCACTAAATCCAGAACTGTTTTTTTGTTTTGCAATAACTGAGACCGGTATTTCTTTAATTTTTCCTGTTGCTTGATCTCTAAATATTAATTTTTGATCAAAAAGAGCGTTGGTATTATACCTATCCTCTTTATTAAAACGAACATAGATATCGTAATCCTCGCCATCTTCTTTATAAATACCTGCTTTAGATCCAAAAATTGAATTTCTTAAAAGCTGACCAACTTGTCCTGTACTAACACCTAATTCTCCTGCCTTTTGTCGATCAATCTCTACCTGCATAGTAGGTTTAGATTTATTTACATCAATTTTTAGTTCATCAATTCCTGCAATATTTTTCGAGTTAATAAAATTCCTCATTCGTTCTGCAACCAAAATTAATTCAGCATAATCAGGCCCTTCAATTTCTATATTTATAGGGGGTCCTGCCGGGGGACCATTTTCATCTTTTTCAACGGATATTAAAACACCTGGATATATTCCAACCAAAGCTTTTTGAACTTTTTCTCTCAATAGTTTACTATCTGCTCCTCGTCGATATTTATATTCCGTCATCGAGGCAGTAATTTTGGCTTTATGAGGCATTTCTGCTGTTGAGCCACCATCTGTTTGTGGGTTTCCGGCTCCTTCACCAACTTGAGAAACAACGCTTTCCACCAGAAAATTATAATCACCATCCATATTCTCAGGATCATTTAGAATTTGATATACCTGAGTTTCAATTTCTTTAGTAATTTGATTGGTTTTTTCGATATCGGTACCCTGTGGATATTCAATGTAAACTATTATTTGGTTGGGAGTGTTGTCTGGAAAAAATTCTACTTTGGTCCTTTGGGAACCAATAGAGTAGCCAAAGCCTCCAAAAGCTACAAAAAGTAAGAGTATTATTCCACCCGTCAGAATGTAAGGCATCGCGCCACTTAAAGCTCTTCGAAGTGTTTTTTCATAGAACCGTTCCCATTTCGGAATTGTTCGATTTTGAAAACGATTTGCTAATTTTCTTAACCCAAATCTATAAGCCCACAACATGATTGCTGTAAAAATCATTACACTACCAATACCTTTGTAGGGCCCTCCAATCAAAAATATAATAAGGCCAATCCCTGAAACGATACTTGATAAAATTATAATTCTTTTAAGGGGCATTTCTGTGTCATCAGTTTTCATAAATTGAGAAACTATCACAGAATTAAAAAAGATAGCAACAAATAATGACGAACCTAATACTACCGATAGTGTAATAGGTAAATAAATCATAAACTCTCCCATTACTCCCGGCCATAAACCTAAAGGAATAAAAGCGGCAACGGTTGTTGCTGTAGATATAATAATAGGAAAAGCAATCTCACTAATACCTTTTTTCGCAGCATCAATTCGAGACATTCCTTCTTCGTCCATTAAACGGTATACATTTTCGACAACTACAATCCCGTTATCTACCAACATACCAAGCCCCATGATTAAACCAAAAAGAATCATTGTGTTCATAGTAAAGCCTAAATAGCTTAGAATCATTAGCGACATAAACATGGACATGGGAATTGCAAAGCCAACAAATAATGCATTCTTAAAACCTAAAAAGAACATCAATACACTCACCACTAAAATAATTCCAAATAGTATATTGTTAACTAAATCATCAACCTGTCCAATTGTTTTTGAAGATTGATCGTTGGAAATAGTAAGTTTTAAATTACTTGGGAATACCTCTTCTTTTGCTTTTTCTAAAATTACTTTAATTTTATCTGCTGCTGCTACCATATTTTTCCCAGCTCGTTTCTTTACATCAAGCATAACAACTCGTTGACCAAACTCCCTCGCATAGGTAGTCCTTTCTTTTTCTTTAAATTTTACAACAGCAATATTTTTAAGATAAATGGGATTGTTGTTGTCAGATTTAACAACAAAATTTTCTAAGTCTGCGGGGGAATTAATTTCCCCTAATACTCGAATTGTTCTTCTTTGACCACTTGTGATAAAATTTCCTGCAGACATGGTTACGTTTCCGTTATTTATAGCTCCAATGATATCTTGAAAACTAACTTTTGCTGCCATCATTTTATAAATATCCACAGCTACTTCTACCTCTCTTTCTTGAGCGCCACGTATGTCTACTTGCTTTATTTCAGGCAAATTCTCTATTTCATCTTCAAGATATTCACCGTATTCTTTAAGTTTTTCTACAGGGTAATCTCCGGAAATGTTAATATTTAATATGGGCATTTCTTCGGACATGCTTAGATCGAACACATTTGGATCTACTTTAGCTCCGTTAAAGGTGGGCCAGTCTTCACCAGATATTTCTGTTTCTATTTCATCTTTTACTTTTTGTTTCGCTAATTCAACTTCTATGTCTTCGTCAAATTCAACAATAATCATAGAGACATCTTCTTGTGATGTTGAGGTAATCTCCACAACATTACTGACGGTCTTTAATACGTCTTCCAATGGCGTTGTAATTAGTTTTTCGACATCCTCCGCAGTATTTCCTGGGTAAATTGAATTTATATAAATTTTAGTTTCTTTAATTTCAGGAAAATTTTCTCTGGGCATGCTGAAATAGGCGGATATCCCTGAAAATAAAATAATAAACATCATCACATAAATGGTCGTTTTGTTATTGATTGCCCAAGAGGATAAGCGAAATTCTTTATTAATATTTTTTTCCTTTTTACTCATTACTTTCTGTATTTAGAATTTTCACGTCTTGTCCATCTTTGACATTTCGAGCCCCTTCGTTTACAATAACATCATTACTTGCTAACCCCTCTAATATTTCTACAAAATCACCTTGGGTTTTACCAGTTTTTATGATAATTTTTTTTGCAATCGCTTCATTTTCAAGATTAATATTTTGTGCTAAAAAGATGTATTGTTCTCCTAATGAATTTTCTGAGATTATGCTCTGAGGGATCAATACAGCTTCCTTATTAGAATAATCATTGATTTTAATTTTTGCTGTGAGATTTGGTTTTATGTGTTTATCTCGGTTAGGAATGTTGATGTTTATTTTGAAAGTTCTATTTCCAGGGTTAATAAAATTACTTACTTGATCCACTTTTGTAATTAAATTTTCATTTAAAACTGGGAAGAAAACTTCCGCTATTTTTCCAGGAGTAACATTACTTAGATATCCTTCAGGAACTTCTGCTTCAATGTACATGTTTTCAAGATTAACTAATCTAAAAATGGGTGAAACGCCAGCACCTACAACGGTTCCTTCTTCGGTAATAATGTCATCAATAACACCCGAAAAAGGTGCTCTAATGGAGGTTTTATCTAATTGAGATTGCATTTGGTTTACAGCATTTTGTTGCCCTTCGTAGGTTGCCTTTGCTTGTAAAAACTCAATCTCACTTCCTATTTTTTGTTCCCATAAACGCTTTTGTCTTTCAAAGGTTGTTTTGGCTAAGCTTAATTGTACTTTCATTTGAGCAATTTGTTGCGACATCCCACCATCATCAATAGAGGCCAGAAGTTGACCCTTCGACACATTTTGACCCTCAAATACTAGAACCTTTAATAGTGATCCAGAAAATTCTGGATATAAAATTAAATTTTGTTTGGTAGCAACACTGCCTTGAAGTTCTAGAAAATGATCAAAGCGCTTTTGTTTTACTTTAAACGCTGTTACTAATGGGTATTTTTTGATAGTATCTAAGCTTTTAATCCTAGCGTCTATCATTTTAATTTTATTGTTTAAATCATTTTGTTTGGCAGCAAGATCATCTCTTTTTTTTCTGATTTTAGTTAGATCATTGCTTTCAACGATGGATTCTACAGATGTTGAATCTCCTCCACATGAGGTAATGAGAAGCGTTAGTGTGATTAATAAAAAAATATTTTTCATTACGTTTTTTTTATACTGGTTAATTGGTTTTCTTTAATTGTGGTGTATTTAAGACAGTTTCCAAATCTGCTTTGGTTGTAATTACTCTCAACATAGATTCAAAATAAGACTGTTGTGCATTGTATAACTGAATTTGAGCATTGCGCAAATCGAAACTTGTGGCAAGACCCTCTATAAATTTAACTTGATTTTTCTTTTCTACCCGTTCTGATAAATTTAGATTTTTTTTATTGTTGTTGTAAACCTCAATAGCAAATCGATAATTATTTTTAGCAGTATTAATCTCCAATAGGATATTTTGATAAGTCTCTTTTAGGCTTGTTTCAGCTTTTTCTAAAGCGATTCTTGCCTGTTGAGTCCTAGCGCTTCGCAAACCACTGCTAACGATAGGGATATTCATGCTGATTCCAAGTAAAGATGATTGATACCATTTTTGATTATTGCTTAAAAAAGTAAATGAATCACTATTTGCTTGGGTTCCATAATTAATAAACGCAGCTAGATTTGGTATCGAATAAGATTTTTCTAATTTTAGTTCTAATAAGCGTTGACTTTTAAAATTACTAGCAATTTTAAAATCAATATTATCTTCAATATTTATGTTCTTATCTAAAAAATCTAAACGAATATTTTCTTGGGTAAGTGAGTCTAAATTATCCAACATAATAACATCGCTTTCAACATCAATCCCTAGGGCCAAATTGAACATCTGTTGCGCTATAACAAGCATTCTTTTGGAATTTTTAAGTTGTGTTTCTAGGTCAAGTAATGTAATCTCCAATTGCTCAACACTTTCTTCTTCAACAAAGCCGTTATTGAAATATGCCTTTGTTTCTTTGAGATTGTTTTTTAGATTTTTAATATTTAAATCTATAATATCAATTAATTCTTTAGAGAGTAAAACGCTTCCGTAAGCATTGATTACTCCTAATCTAACTTCTAATTGTGTTTTTTCATCCGCATTTTGAGAGTAATCTAAAAAGGTTTTAGCAGCTTGTAAACCAACGAGATAGCTGCCGTCAAAAATTAATTGACTTAGAGATACGCCAATATTTGCACTTTCTTTGGTGCCAAATATTACAGGAACAAACGTACCAGAATCAGCTCCAGTAATTTCACCGGGCAACAAGGTTGTGGGTTGTTTTATATTATTTTGGTAAGAAACACTTCCGTTTAATTGAGGCAATCCTGATGCGGTAGTTTCCCATTTCTTTTTTATTGCTATGGCAATGTCTTTACGAGCATTTATAGCGGAATAATTACTGTCTATAGCAAAATTAATTGCTTCTTCTAAGGTGAATTTATAGGTTTGATTTTGCTGGGCATTACTCGTTGTAGTAATCAGAAAAAAACCAATCAATATAAATAATTTATTCATTGTTATTTTTTAAAATTTTATTTAATGTGTGTAATCCTTCTTTGGTAATGATTCCTCTTAAGTGATATTCTAGGAAGTTGTCCATAATTTCGGTTTTTGTAAAAACTTTTGTGGGAAATAAATTTTCGTCCTTAATTCCTGTAATTCCTAAAAAATATATTCTTGAAACGAACTCTTCGCTAAGATTTGTACGGTATAAACCCATCTCAATCCCTCTTTCAAAATTATTGACAACACAACTTTGCATTAACTCAAACTGTTTTTTCTTTAGGGAATCGTTGATTTCCGGATAGTATTTACAAAGTTGATAATGGGGAGAGGTCTTTTCATTTTTTAAATGAAGCATGACAGATTTTTTTATTTCATATAATTCCTCAATTGGATTTTTTTGAAGCTCACAAATGCAGTTAATCTCGCTGGAAATGGTTTCAAATACACAAAATGTTGCAGCTTCTACCAACTTGGTTTTGTTGTTGAAGTGAGAATAAATTGTTTTTTTAGAAATATGCATTTCTGACGCAATGTCGTCCATCGTAACACTTTTGAAACCAAAGTTTATAAATAAATCAATTGCCTTTTTTAATATTTTTTCTTTCATAAAACATATATTAGCCCTGCAAAAATAAAAAGGAAACTTTTAAAACAAAATTAGTTTCCTAAGTATTAACAAAAATTTAATAGTATCAGAAATCGATTTTATTGTTTTTAACGTTTAATTAAATTTCGAATGGTATTTTTGTTTAAAATTTGATTATGGAGGGAATTGAAGAATATACGAAATCATTAAAAAAATATCTTGATGAAATAGTAGTTGTAAAAGAACCTAAACAACTTTATAAACCCATACGATATATTGTTTCCCTTGGAGGGAAAAGATTAAGACCGGTTCTTACTTTAATGTCTTGTGATTTTTTTAATAAAGATTATAAATGTGCCTTACCAGCTGCTTTAGCTCTAGAGCTGTTTCATAATTTCTCGTTAATTCACGATGATATAATGGATGAGGCCCCTATAAGACGCGGGAAAGAAACAGTTCATAAAAAATGGGATTTAAATACGGGAATATTATCTGGAGATGCCATGTTAATATTGGCATATCAATTATTTGAAAATTATGAATCGGCTATGTTCAGTGAACTTGCAAAACTTTTCAGTAAAACAGCCCTACAAGTATGTGAGGGACAGCAATATGATGTGGATTTTGAAACAAGAAATAACGTTACAATAGAGGAGTATTTGAAAATGATCGAGTACAAAACTGCAGTTCTGTTGGGTGCTGCAATGCAAATGGGAGCTATTGTTGCTGAAGCTTCTGATGCTTGTAAAGTTCATAGCTACGAGTTTGGAAGAAATTTAGGAATCGCATTTCAACTACAAGACGATTATTTGGATTGTTTTGGAGACCCAGAGAAATTTGGAAAACAGATAGGAGGCGATATTATTTCAAATAAAAAAACGTACCTCTATTTAACCGCACTCGTAAATTGCAATGAAATTGATAAAAAAAGGTTAATAAAGTTATTCTCAGAAACTCCAAAAGATCCATCTCAAAAAATTATAGAAGTAAAAGACTTGTATCTTAAATCTGGAGCGGCAAATCAATCCTTAAAAGAGATTACTAATTTTACTCAAAAAGCAAATACGATCATTGAAAAATTAAATATTTCAAAAAACAACAAATATTTATTAAGATCCTTCAGCGACGAATTAATGAAAAGGAAAGTTTAATTTTTTGCACGAAACGAACCAGTAGGTTTAACGACTTAAAATGAAACGATGTTTTTTAAGTTTTTATCCTGAGCAAACACACACACTTATCATGGTGTTATTTAAAAATAAAATCTAACAAATGGATTGTAGGCACTGCCGTAAATACTACGATATTCGTCATAAAGAACATCAAAACGAACACCTACTGTTACGGGCCCTGAACTAAAACCAGCCCCTAGGTACAATCCGGGATACCAATAACTTTCATCGCAATTTGCAGTACTACAGCCCGTCACAATAACGGAATCTTCAAAATTTCTGGTTATAAAGAGTTGTTCAAATTCTGCAGAAAATTGTAGTTGAGGAATTATATTAAATAATCCTACAATGCTGGTTCCAAAAACATACGATTCGTAAACGTATTTTTGACTGTTGTAAGATACACTCAAGCCAACTCCTGTTGCAAATTTCTCACTAAATCTATAGATTCCGCTTGGGGCTATCGAGCCACTAAAAAAATTATCACTAAAACTTAAGCCAATTCCTCCGCCAAACTGGACTTGTTTCCAAAAATGAGATTGCGTATTTTTAATCTCCTCTTGTCCATAGCTTTTATAAAAAGAGAAATAAATTAAAAAAAGCACCAACAAATGATATTTTTTCATGATTATATTTTTAGTAAAGTTACTGTCTAAATATATAAAAATTAAGAATAAATTAATTGTAATTATTGTATTTTTGCACTGTTTTCAATTAAATAGATTGCTAAAATCCTATTATGGATAAATATTCATTTCTTAATGCGGTTCACCCAACAATTATCGCGGAACTTTACGATAAGTACTTAAATGCTCCAGACGAGGTAGAGCCAAGTTGGAGGTCATTTTTTCAAGGTTTTGATTTTGGTATTGAGAATGGTTCAAGTGAAATATTGGGAGTGATGCAAGACGAAGAACTTGATCTGACAAATGTTCATAAAGAATTTCAAGTTATTAAATTAATAGACGCTTACCGAACAAGAGGGCATTTATTTACAAAAACAAATCCAGTTAGAAATAGAAGAACGTATACACCTACATTGGATATTGAAAATTTTGGGCTTAAAACCTCGGATTTAAAAACAGTTTTTAAGGCTGGAGAGATTGTTGGAATTGGCGAAGCAACCCTAGAAGACATCATAAAGAATTTACATTCTATTTACTGTAATTCTATTGGGGTTGAATACATGTATATTCGGCAACCTGAAGAACGAAAATGGATTCAAAAAAAATTACATGTAAATTCTAACCAACCCAACTATTCAAAAGACCAAAAGAAATTTATTTTGAAAAAATTAAATGAGGCTGTTTCTTTTGAAAGTTTTCTTCATACTAAATATGTGGGTCAAAAAAGATTTTCTCTAGAGGGGGGTGAAAGTTTAATCCCTGCCTTAGATATTCTCATAAAAACAGCAGCAGATAAAGGGGTTAAAGAATTTGTCATGGGGATGGCTCATAGAGGGCGTCTAAATACGTTAACAAATATATTTGGTAAAAGTGCTAAAGATATTTTTAGCGAATTTGATGGTAAAGATTATGAACAAGATATTTTTGATGGAGATGTTAAATATCATTTGGGCTGGACCTCAAAAAGGGAACTAAGTCATGGGAATGAAATAAATTTAAACATTGCGCCTAATCCATCTCACCTTGAAACAGTAGGGGCAATTGTAGAAGGTATTGTAAGAGCCAAACAAGACAAGCATTATAAAAATGATATAGGAAAAGTTTTGCCTATTATCGTCCATGGAGATGCTGCAATTGCAGGTCAAGGGCTAGTTTACGAACTGGTGCAAATGGCTTCCTTAGACGGATACAAAACAGGGGGTACTATACATATTGTAGTGAACAACCAAATAGGATTTACCACCAATTATTTAGATGCTCGATCGTCTACCTATTGTACAGATGTTGGCAAAGTGACCCTATCTCCTGTATTACACGTTAATGCAGATGATGCTGAAGCAGTAGTCCACGCAACGACCTTTGCTTTAGAGTACAGAATGATGTTTGGAAAAGACGTATTTATCGATTTATTAGGTTATAGAAAATATGGGCATAATGAAGGAGATGAGCCTCGATTCACTCAGCCTAAACTATATAAAGCTATTTCTAAACATTTAAATTCAAGAGATATTTATGCTGACAAACTTAAAAAGGAAGGAGTTATTGAAAGCGAATACATCAAAAAACTTGAATCTGAATATAAAGATAAGTTGAACGAGGATTTAGAGGACTCTCGCAAAGAAAATAAAGCAGTTATCACAGCAATTATGAAAGACGAGTGGAAAGGATTTCACCACGCTCAAGAAATGAAAATGATGCAGCCAGTTGACACAACCTTTCCTCTAAATCAACTTTCAGAGATTGCTGAAATTATTTCTAAATTACCTTCTGATAAAAGGTTTTTAAGAAAAATTGAAAGACTTATTACAGCTCGGCATAAAATGTATTTTGAGACCAATGCGCTGGATTGGGCAATGGCAGAAACGCTAGCTTACGGGACATTATTAAAAGAAGGTTACCACGTCAGAATAAGTGGGCAAGATGTAGAAAGAGGAACTTTTTCACACCGACATGCTGTTGTAAAAGTTGAAGATAGTGAAGAAGAAATAGTTTTGCTCAATAATTTAAAAGGTGATCAAGGAGATTTTTATATTTATAACTCGTTACTTTCTGAATATGGTGTTGTAGGGTTCGACTATGGATACGCCATGGCAAGTCCAAATACATTAACAATTTGGGAAGCTCAATTTGGTGATTTTAGCAATGGGGCTCAAATAATGATCGATCAATATATATCGGCTGCTGAGGATAAATGGGATTTACAAAATGGATTGGTAATGTTGTTACCTCATGGGTATGAAGGACAAGGAGCTGAACATTCATCAGCAAGAATGGAAAGATATCTTCAGCTTTGTGCAAAAGACAATATGTTTGTTGCAGATTGTACAACTCCAGCAAATTTATTTCACCTTCTAAGAAGACAAATGAAAGTGAACTATCGTAAACCTCTGATAATTTTTACACCAAAAAGTTTATTAAGGCATCCAAAGGTTGTTTCCACAAAAGAAGAGTTTTCAAATGGCGGTTTTCAAATGATAATAGATGATGCAACTGCAGAGATTAATAAAATTAAAACTTTGGTTTTTGTTACAGGTAAGTTTTATTACGACTTATTGGAAAAGAAAGAACAGTTAAAAAGAAAAGATGTTGCATTAATTAGAGTTGAACAACTATTTCCGTTACCCGTTAAAATATTACAATCCATTATTAAAAAATATAAAAATGCAGATGATTTAGTTTGGGCACAGGAAGAACCAAAAAATATGGGAGCCTATTCACATATATTGTTACATTTTGATGAGGCAAAACATTTTAGGATATGCAGTCGAAAAATTTATGCAACTCCTGCATCGGGAAGTCCTACTAGATTTAAATTAAGGCACGATGCGGTAATAGATAGTGTTTTTCAAAAAAAAACCAATAATTGAAAATAGAAAAATAGTAGATTTTTTTCAGGAAAAATTATTTGGAAGTGTGTTTAAATTTAGAAGTATTAAATTAGTTAGAAAAGTTTTTATTTAGATATTGAATAAATTAAAGTTTTGAATTAGTAGATTTTGCAAGTACTTATGTCAAAAAATAATAATTTCCCAATATGGGGCGGAAATAAATGGACAAAATCAATGTGCAAGAAATATTGGTGGTACATATGTTTGTTTATCGTTGGATACGTTTTGATTGTAGTTATTGCAAATAGTTTTACATAAAAGATATGATGTTATGAGTTTAGAGATGAAAGTTCCTTCACCAGGAGAATCAATTACAGAAGTAGA
>ERZ1049444.1998-NODE-1998-length-14160-cov-10.357675_pt1 | contig 14160 bp, 13 predicted proteins | sample MGYA00383101_ERZ1049444 | MGnify/ENA primary metagenome ERZ1049444 (study PRJEB29581, sample SAMEA5548371) | metagenome | biome: marine; feature: coastal; material: water | depth 50 m | study: Short-term variability in the microbial, nano- and picoplankton...
ACAGCAGATGCGTTTAGAGAGCAAGTACATGGTATGATAACTTATCCGTTTGCTAATAACTCACTTATAACAGCACAAGACGGACAGTTTGCAACACTAACAAATACTGCTGATCCAGCAAACCAAGGACAGTTTGGATTTGCAATGGTGCTTGGCGGTCTAAGTCATGAACCTATTGCAGGCGGTAGTTTAGAATTTATTACTGGTCCAGTAATAAATCCAGCAGATAACACAGATATTACTGATGATCAAAATACAGGTGTAGATGCTTTAACTTATATTATCACAGGTGTAACTGGATATGTCAAAGAAGCTAACGACACACAAGGCGGCACATGTACTATTACATTAGCTACTGAAAAACAAAATACAGATCATACTTACTATGGACAAAGATTTAATATTAGATATAGATATAGCCAAGTACGATTAACAGGTCACGACTTCTTGAGTATTGGCACAGGCGGCCAAGCCACAACAAACTATCCAGGTGTGCCGACGCAAAATGCTGCACAAGGTAGAGAAGTTACAGAAAACTATCCAGGTCGTGTTTATTATGTAAGTACAGACCAAGATGGTAACTTTAGAGTTGGTAACTACTTTAGAGTTGACCAATCAACTGGTAGAGCTACATTGGATGCTAGTGCATTTGACCTAGCAGGTCTTACAAGTTTGAGACTTGGTAGTATTGGTGCTCAGTTAGGTGAAAGTATTAACGAATTTAGTAGTGATGGTGCATTAACTGGTAATAGTGATATCGCTGTTCCAACAGAACAAGCCGTTAAAACGTATGTGGATACAAAAACAGATGTTGCTATTGCAGCAATTAGTGTATCGGCATTGGCTAAAGAATTTGATATTACTAACGTTACTAGAAATGCTAGCGGACAATTAACCGGTGCAATCAATGAAGGTGTAACATATACTAATATTGTATACACTGGTGCCAACATAACACAGTATACAGAAACATCAGCTAACGGAACACAACAAATTGTCGATATAACGTATGATGCAAATAATCTTGTACAAACAGTTGTTGTGACGTAAGTATAAATAACAGTAAGAAATAGGAAAGAATATAAATGGCAGATATACTAGTACAAAATGCAGTCGTAGAAATAGCAAAAGCGATCGGCGAAAGCGCTGATGGCATTAATTACACTTCGATAGTTGGCCAAAACATGAAAAGTATTGTAAGCACAATTTTAAATGCAAATAAAACTACTGGACCGTTTGCCAGCTCAAGCGGCGCTGCAACTAACTGTCTTTGTAGATTAAGTGAAATGTGTTGCATAAGTCATTGTCAATGTAATTTTTCTGGAAGTGGTACTAGCAGCACCGCCTATAATGGTACTACAAATGTATGGAGAGACGGCTCAGTACTAGAAGGCCAAATTGCGGTAGTAGCAGCACAAACAATAGTTGATCAAATAAAGGCCTTGGAAACAACAGGTGTGTTGACAAAAGTATACGATTCAAATTCTACTCAAGTAGGGAACGACATATACTTTGCTTATCTAGCGTTTAAAATATCTACAGTAGATGCTGACATCTTAGAAACATGGTATGGTATCGCAGCCGCAGGAACAGAGGTGGCAGGTGTTAGAATAAGTAATACAAATGTTTGTAAAGTATGTAATCAGAACTGGAAATACGGCGAAGGCCCAGAATCAACTACCTGGACTGTTCCAACCGGAGCAAGTAGAGTTAAGTTTCAAGTATGGGGTGCAGGACACGGCACTAACCCAGCATGTTGCTGTGGAGGTCAGTCATTTGGTACAACTGGGCATTATGCAGAGATGACAATGGATGCAACCCCGGGCGAATCATACACAATATGTGCAGGTTGTAGTTGCAGCAGGTATTGCTGTAGTAATGAAGGTTCTGGATTTGGTTGTGCTAGTGGTGTAACTGGTCCAGGTATTTGTTGTTTACTTGCAGATGGCGCAGCCTGTTATAACTCTCCGTGCGAAGATATGAAAGGTATGAGATGTTGTTTTGGGTTGAGTAACTGTGGAAGATGGCAAAACCCATACTGTACAACGTCGGGCCCGTGTTTCTGCGGATGTGGAGAATACTGCTATGATAACAGTTGTGCAACATGTGGTGTTGTTCCTGTATATCCAACGTGCTGTACCAGTCCCAACCCTGGATGTTCTTGTGCGTGTGGTGATAGAAACGCAACCCATCAAGAAGGTGAAGCGCACAGGGGGATTGTTGGTGGAGGATGTTTAGAAACCAGTAATTATGGATATCATATTAGACCTCCGGTAATTGATTCAGACTCGGGTCTTATGTTTTCCGATAGCTGCGGATGCTATTGTCAAGATTTTACCAGCGGAACATGCTGTGGAGGATGTAATGGCAAGGATTGGGACGCTCATCCAGGAATGGGCGGAGCAGGTACACATATTATGGGCGGCACAACCAATCACAAAGGTGATACTGGGAAATCTGGTATGGTACAGATCTCATGGAAATAATTAAATTAGGAAAGATAATAAATGGCTGATATTTTAGTACAAAACGCAGTAGAATCTGTAAAGACTGCAATATACGATAATGCTTCGGGTTATAATTACAATGATTTGTTTGGAAAGAGTCTGGCGGATAGAGTTAACGAACTTATAACAGATAATCCATCGGCTGGTCCGTATACTTCAGCAGGCGGCGCCACTCTGTACCTTTGTGATCTATCTGATCCAAGCAAGATATCAAAGTGTGATTGTTTTTATTGGGGATACGGCGTTAACGATCCAAGCACAATAAAAAATGCAAATCATTTCTGGGTTAATGGTTCTGTGCTGGCAGACGTGGGTGTCGGGATTCCCGAGATCAGCGCCGAATTAATAGCCCTAGATACTGATTTAGAGAAGTTATATAATTTTGATAATACTATTCAAAACGATATTTACTATGCATATCTATCACAGCAATCAGTTTTCCAAGCGTCTTCCAATACCACAGTGTTATCAAATTGGTATGGTGAAGGCGGCGGCAACGCCGCTCCTCAGGGTGGAAAACTTGGTAGTAATGTTCTAAAAGTTTGCGGAGCGGGCTGGAAATGCGGAGAAGGCGGCACTTGTAACTGGACTGTTCCGAGTGGAGTAACTAGAGTAAAATTTCAAGCATGGGGTGGAGGACACGGCAGTAATCCAGCATGTTGCTGTGGAGGAGCTCCGTGGAGTTCGACTGGCAGCTATTCTGAAGTTGAATTGGATGTTACTCCTGGCGAGGCATATACTCTATGCGCTGGGTGCAGTTGTCAAATAAGTTGCTGTAGTAATACTCCACCGGGTTGTGGATGCATAAGTGGTGTAACTGGTCCGGGTATTTGTTGCTTTAGAGCAGAAGGTTCAGGGTGTTACCAGTCGAATTGTCAGAGTATGAACTATATGAGAACAAACGTAAGTGGAAATGCAGGAGGCGCATGTCATAAAAATCAAAATCCGTATTGTACAAGTTCAGGACCATGCTGGTGTAGCTATAATGAGTATTGCCAGACTGGATGCGCAACATGTGGACAAGTTCCGGTATACGCAAATTGTTGTTATATGAGTATTTGTAGCTGTGCTCGTACTGACAGAAATGCAGCTGACGGTGTGCAAAGAGGACATATAGGAATTATTGGCGGCAGCTGTTTAGAAACCAATAATTATGGATATCATACCAGACCTCCAATAATTGATGCAGATACCGGAGATTTATTCACCGCAGGCTGCGAGATGCAGACATTTACTAGTGGTACTAGCTGTGGAGGTTGTAATGCTTTCAACTGGACTAAACACCCAGGAATGGGCGGCACAGCCACACATGTCATGGGCGGCACAAACAGCTTCAAAGGTGACTATGGCAGTGGCGGAATGATTCAAGTATCATGGTAACACTAAATACATATAGACAGCTAGAAAACCCTAGCTTATTAAGATTAAAGGAATATCAAAATGGCAGATGTTAGTATAGAATATACATTTAAAGTTCCTGATGAACCATTTGTGGATGATTTCTCAGAGAACAACACTAAAACTTTTACATATATAGGACCAGATGTATGTACAATAACTTATCGAGTTGGTGACGGATCATCGCCTTACACTCAGAAAATAGAAGGGCCCGTGTATCCTGGTGAAGCACAAGTTGACATTGATGTAGTTGCTAACCCAGAACTATTACCAATTGCTGATCTATTATGGGGACGTCAATACGATGTTGAAGCAACGTTTGACGAAGAGACATTGTTAGACGGAACAGTATATCTAACACAAAACAATATGACAATACATGATTACTATTGGATACCTACATGTAATGTAAATGACGACACAGGATTATTTGAAAGTTGGAAGTTAGATGATGACAATGTAGCAATACTTGACCTCTTTCTCAGAGATCCACTTAGTGCTGGTATGAGAACTTACCTTGCTAAATCAGACATGTTTATTGAAATCTTAGATCATTTTGAACTTTCAGCTGACGAGACAACACTGTTTAATAATTACAAAACAGCAGTAGATAATTACAGATCTAAAGTAGCAACGCCTTGGAAATTTGAAAATCAAAATCCATTTGAGTTAGAAGCGCCAAAAATTCCAATAGAGTTAGTATCTAGACATCAACAGATTAAATCTGCAGGATTAGATAATCTAATGTCGCCTGACGCAGATCAAGCCTAAGAAATTACAACAAAATTGTTGACATTATCTGCTACTAGTGTTATGCTAGTAGCAGTATAATACTTGTACCCTACAAAAGCGGAGAAATTTAAAATTGAAAAAAGCCTTTTTTATCAACGGGGGCGCTGGCAGAGTGTTATGTGCTATCCCTGCACTTGAACACTACAAAAAACATATAGATCCTGACGTAGTTGTCGTCTCAGAAGGATGGGACGAATTATATATGACAAGTAGTATCAGAAATAACGTATTCAATGTTAATCATAAACAACTATTTGAAGATAAACTCAAAGATAAAGAACTACTAACACTTGAGCCTTATCGTATGAATGCATACTTCAATCAGAAATGTAACTTGATTCAAGCATTTGACATGTTAATCAACGAAGATAAAGACAATATTCCAGAAACAAAAAACTTCAATTTAGAAATATCTAGGCATGATCAAGCGTACGGATATAATTTAGTACAACAAGTTAAACAACAAGCAGGAAAAGACAAAGTAGTTGTTTTTCAACCACTAGGCAGTGGTGCAAAACTTGAAGGTGAATTTGTAATTGACGACAGTGGACGTAGCTTTGATGTCAAGGACATTATTGAGATTACAAAAGAACTTAGTAAACACGCCGCAGTTATAATGATGACAAACATTAAGATACCGGTTTCACAGCAAATGAGCGCCGCAATACCAGAGGCAAACATATTGCAATGGATGGGTATTATAAAAATGTGTGATTACTTCTTAGGATGTGATAGCATGGGACAACATTATGCACATGCATTAAATAAACCTGCTACAGTTGTTATTGGTAGTACATACCCAGAGAACATTTCATATCCGGATAACAAAGACTTTACTATTATCGACAACGGTAAAGATAAAGGCAGAGTTTATAATCCCTTTAGAATACAAATGGACTGGGATGCTAATCGTAATAATGAAGATATGATGGTAATGGATGATAAGCAAGTTAAGAACATCATCGATTCGGTATTAAATAAAGTGGGCAGAGCTAAAAAAGTAGAAACTGTAAAAGCTGAAACTGCTATTCCACTGCTACAACAAAGTCAAACACCAGTACAATTCCCGCTGGCAAACAAAACAAAATCAAAAAAAGCTAAACGATAGAAATTGGAGATAATACGTTGAATACAGGATATATTCTGGCTATCGCTCGTGGTCATAATGCAGGAGCGTGTCTTCTTAAAGATGGTAAGATTGTTTTTGCTATCGAAGAAGAACGTCTTAGTAGAAAAAAATATGACGGTGGTCCATTCGCTGCAATGGTGAAAACATTAGACTATACAGACAAGATCGACTACTTAGTAGTTGCACATACACAGACGTTAGAAGATACAGCAGGTAAAGTTGACTTTACAGGCGATGATGTATATACCGGTATAGCTCGTAAATTAGGATTAATTGATCAGAAAGAAAATCCATACGATCATCCACAAGTTATTGATTTGAGTACAATGCATCATAAATTGCATGCAGGTTGTGCATTTTATCGAAGCGGGTTTGATAGCGCAGTAGCAGTTATCGTTGACGGCGCCGGAACATTTTTTGAGCTACAAAACGCTGGATACGAAACAACAGGTTGGGAAGTAGAATCGATTATTGATTGTGATTATCCTTATAATTTAAAAACATTATATAAACATATAGGTACTCGAGATATTGTAAATCATGGAAAACTTTGTACTGACTTCCCTGATCCGATATTAGGGAAAGAACAAAATGTTCTATTAGAAATTTCTGACAGAGCCGGGATCGTTAAAGTATACGAAGCAATTACCGAATACTGCGGCTTTCAAGCAATTGAAGCTGGAAAGACTATGGGATTATTTCCGTACGGCGAACCCAATGATAATATCCCAGATTTATTTCAAACCTATCAGGATGGTACTAGTTTATCACGACGTGATGTCATTATTCCTACCTATCCTAATAGTGCTAATGTTAATCAACTGTTGTTTGATGAACTAAAATATGATGCCCATGGCGATAAAACACTACTGCAAAACCGTAGAGATTTAGCCTATGCACTTCAGACACAAACGCAAGAAGAAGTTGTAAAACTTATTCGTAAAGCAGTTGAAATGAGTGGTAAGAATAATGTTGTTATTAGTGGCGGATATGGACTAAATTGTGTTGCTAACTATCATTACTTAGAAGCACTTAAAGATGAAGATATCAACATATATGTGGAACCTGTTAGTAATGATGCAGGAACGAGTATTGGTGCTGCATTGATTTATTATCATTACATTACTAAGTCGGTAGATAAATCTTCCCCAGAATTATATTTAGGTCCACAATACAATTACAGCGACGAAACTATCAATTCGTTAGCAAAAGAATACGGTGCAACAGTTGAAGATTCAGACAATAGTGCAGTAATCGATTTGCTTGAAAAGAGAAATATCGTTACAATTTTTCAAGGTCGATGTGAAAATGGACCACGTGCATTAGGCAATCGTAGTGTAATATACGATCCGACAGATCCGAATGGCAAAGATTTTGTAAACAGCGTAAAGCATAGAGAATACTTCCGTCCGTTTGCAGGTAGTATCTTACAAGAAGACGTACACGAATGGTTTGATCTAAGAGGTATGGACAGTACTCCGCATATGATGTATGCTGTAAACTGTCAACCAGGCATCGAAGAAAAGATACCTAGTATTATTCATGAAGATGGTACATGTAGAATTCAAACAGTTACCAGAGAAGAAAATCCTAATTATTATGATCTGATTAATGCATGGAAAGAACGTACAGGTATCCCAATGGTATTCAACACAAGTTTTAACTTAGGCGGCGAACCTCTTGTTGAAACACTGAAAGATGCATTATGGACACTGCAAGAAAGCGACATTGAATATTTGTATTTGCCTGAATACGGTAAACTACTAAAGATAGAAAATTAATCTTCTGGAAACAAACATTCGTCAATGAACGTTCTAACGTCTGCTGGATCTAGTCCTAAACTTTCCATAACCTTAGGTGTATGTGGGTTCTGCTTTTGATAAGCACAATATCTATTTTGTTTTTCACGAATTAACGCAGAGTCGACACTAGATGTAGTATAAGTTGGAAGTTCAGCTAAGTATGTATCCAAATTATCTAATGCCATAGTCACAACCTGTTGCATTTCTTCTATTCTAACATTGCTTGCGGCTACCATATGTTTGCTGAATATAGCTTGTGCCCAGTCTGGTAATTGTCGTTCTTTTTTCCATTCTAAATCTTGTACAAACTCTCCAAACAAGTTTACCATTGGATGACTCCAATCCGCAGTTGGACTATAGTCATGAAATGCACCTGTAACTTTGTTCTTTCCACATATAATATCAAAACCATATATAGGAGCATCATTGTTGTAATTTGGAAATACACATATGTGAGTCATGTACAGACCTTTTGAATCTCTGGCATCAACACTGTCTATGTGTGCTCGCCTAAAATGTTCGCCGCGAAACACTCGATTGAGCCAGCCGAACTCAGGATCATCAAAAGTTTCTTCTCCTAGTGCTGAACATTTTTCTATAATAGCACTTTCACACTCAATCATTTTATCCCATATTTCACTCATAATACTGCTTTCAATTTGTCTACTAGGTCGTTTATCATTGCATCTGTGTGCAGAGGTGTTGGTGCAAAACGCAATCTTTCAGTTCCTACTTCTACTGTAGGATAATTTATAGACTGTACATATATATTATGGTCAGTGATGAGTTCATCACTTATACGTTTACATTTTACAGCATCTCCTATTAGTACAGGAACAATGTGCGTTTCATTGTCAATAACGTCAATATTGTTTATTGCTAATAAACTTTTGAGTACATTTGCTCTACTTTGATGTTGCTGTCTAAGTGCTACACCATTTTCGCTACGCAAGTATTTTATAGCAGCCAATGCACCAGCACATATTACAGGACTTAAACTAGTAGTGAAAATAAATCCACTTGCTACACTACGTATAGCATCTATAGCAACATTGTCTCCTGCAATATAACCACCTTGACATCCGAATGCTTTTCCTAATGTTCCATTGACAAAATCAACTCTATCTTGTAGTCCTAGTTTTTCAAGATATCCAGCACCAGTTGCGCCGTATAAACCTACAGCATGAACTTCGTCGCAATATGTGACTGCACCAAATCTATCAGCTAGTTTTACTATGCGCTCGATATCACTAGTAGAGCCATCCATACTATAAACACTTTCAAATACAATACACGGTGTGCCAGATACTGTTTTAAGAATATCTTCCAACTCTTGCATATTGTTGTGTTCAAATATATGTTTAGTTGCACCACTATGTCGGATACCTTGTATGAGGCTTGCGTGATTCTTACTATCGCTGATGAATTCAATATCTGGAATAATTTTACTGAGTGCTATTAGACTCCATTCATTGGCAACATATGCACTAGAGTATAACAAAGACGACGGTTTGTTGTGCAATTGCGCTATTTCGTATTCTAATGCAACGTGATAATGGCTGGTTCCGCTTATGTTTCTGGTTCCGCCACTACCTGCTCCGGTTTGATCTAGTGCGGTATGCATCGCATCTAGTACAACTTTATGTTGTCCCATACCTAAATAATCATTGCTACACCAGTTTACAATATTTTTAATGTTATACGGGCCGTAATGTATTGCTTGCGGATATGAACCACGTTCTCGCAAAATATCGTTGAATACTCTATAGTTTCCTTGCAACTTCAAAGTGTCAATCACACTTTGAAATTTGTTTTTATCTATCATTTAAGCCAAGCTGTTCTAAGTCCAAGATCTTTGCGTCTTTGGTACTCTTGTTCGCTTCCTGGATATCTCCAAGCCCATATTGCAACCAGTGCCATAAAGCCTCCGCTCCATAGTACAGCTTTGATATTACCTGTACTGAACCATACAAATGCTATACTTGTACTCATAGTAGCAATCATAAAATATTTAAATTTTGTGGGAAATATTCGCTTTTCACTCCATCCTCTTAAAAATGGGCCAAACAGTTTATGGTTCATAATCCAATTGTGCATACGGTCACTGCTTTTTGCAAAACAGTAGGCAGCACCAACAGCAGGTGTACTCCAAGGAAGCCCGGGCAAGTATACACCAATAAAGGCAACGCCTACTAGTAAACAGCCCAATGTAAACCAAAACGCTTTCTTAATATTCATAATTTTTCTTTCCGTTAAATACTATGTTAATATTATTTATCAGCTTGACTAATCGTATAGAATCAGCTATAATCGTATATAATTGGAGATATGAATGCATATTGTAACAGGCGCCGCCGGGTTTATCGGCAGCAACATGGTAAAACACTTAAACAAACAAGGACATACAAACGTCGTTTGTGTGGACACTCTCAATCAACACAAAGTGGCAAATCTTGCAGGGCTTGAATTTGCAGACTTTATAAGTCCAGATGAATTGTTGTTGAAAGATTTTGAAGATGTTACAGCTTGTACATTGTGGCACCTAGGCGCTAATAGTAAAACCAGTAGCGACGATTGGGATAGTATCTATCACAACAATGTAGTTTACACAAGAAAATTATCTAATAAGTTTAAAAATATTGTATTTGCTAGTAGTGCAAGTGTGTATGGTGACAACATCGACACACAAGAAGTTACCAGTAATCTAGCACCTAAGAATATGTATGCTGCTACTAAAATGATGTGTGATAACAGTTTTTTGAATAACCCATATGTATCTAAAATTCAAAGTTGGCGTTTCTTTAATGTGTATGGAAACAGAGAACATCACAAAGTACATGCCGGAATGGCAAGCCCATACAGTAATTTTATACACCAAGCAAAAACAACAGGTGTAATCAAACTGTTTGACAACAGTCACGAAGTACTCAGAGACTTTATTTGTGTTGACGATGTTGTGGAGATTATGTATAAGATCTATATGAACAAGAATAAAAGTTTCATAAGTAATCTGGGAACAGGCAGCACATATAGTTTTCAGCAATGGGGAGATCTTATTGCTAAACATTATAATGCTGAAATAGAATACATACCAGTGCCAGAGGAATTACAAAAAATCTATCAAAAATATACATGCAGTGACAACAACTACCTAATGTCTAACCTAGAGAATTATAAGTTTACTACACCTGAAGAATTTGTAGAGGCTAATCTATGAAAGTATTAGTGTTTGGTGATGTGATCGTCGACAAGTATATCTATGGTACTAGTACAAGAATTAGTCCAGAAGCGCCGGTACCTGTTGTGACCTTTCAAAAAGAAAAAGAATCACTAGGCGGCGCCGGACTGGTGTATGAAAACTTAAAAAGCCTAGGTGTAGATGCAACACTACTACAAACAGAACAGCCACGCAGTGTTAAGACCAGAATAATATGTGACGGGCATTATATTACACGCATTGACGATGATAAAGATGCAGATTCAAATGCAGTATTAGCTAACGTATTACGCAGTGACTTTTCCCAATGGGATTATGTTATACTAAGTGACTACGACAAGGGTGTATTAGACAATGCAAAACAAATTATTGCACACATAAACAGTCAAGGTCCTAAAGTAATTGTAGATCCAAAACGATATGCACACGACTATGAAGGCGCTTGGTTAGTAAAACCCAACAATAGCGAATACACTAAGTTTGAATTTGACAAATGGCAGGGTAATATTATTACCACAGACGCAGGTCATAGTGTGAGTGCTACAATAGACGATGTTGACTATACCGTTCCTGTAGAACAAGTTGAAGTCAATGACGTTACTGGTGCAGGAGATTGTTTTTTAGCTGCATTTGTGTATGCACTTACTAAAGGTTACAGTCATAAAAAATGTTTAGAAATTGCAGTTAATGCAAGCACACAAAGTGTTAAGCACACTGGTACATACGTTTTAACTAAACAGGATGTAGAACGTACTAAAGTGTTTACTAATGGCTGTTTTGATATTGTGCATCGAGGACATATTGAAATGCTCAAGGCTAGTAAACAATTGGGAGACTGGCTAGTAGTAGGTGTTAATACAGATCACAGTGTTCGACGTCTTAAAGGTGAATCTAGACCTGTCAATAATGAAAGTGACAGAAAAGTTCTGCTGGAGAGTTTAGACTTTGTTGATGAAGTAATACTATTTGACGAAGATACTCCGCTGGAATTAATACAACGTGTACAGCCAAACATAATTACAAAAGGCGGCGACTATACAGTAGACACAGTTGTAGGTAATCAACTTGCAAAAGTTGTGATACTACCTACTGTAGAAGACTACAGTACAACCAGAACAATTGAGGTGATAAATGGAAAATAAAATAATAATTGACAACGCATTAGATCAACAATCATTTGACGCTCTGTATGATCATATGATGGGACCAGGATTTGAATGGTATTTTAATCCTGGAATTGTAAAGGATAATACAACCGATTATCAGTTTATACATGCAATAGATAATGGATACTATATGACATCTCCTCATAATTATAGTTTTATTTTTCCTATTAATGATATCTTAGCACCACAAGCGATTATTAGAACTAAAGCGAATTTAACTGGAAGAACTGATAAAGTAGTAGTACACGGATTTCATAATGATGTACATGCAACTGGATCATTGACCGCTGTATATTATGTCAATTCAAATGATGGACATACTGAGTTTGAAGATGGAGACAAAGTTCCTAGTGTTGCAAATAGATTAGTAATATTTCCTTCAAGATTAAAGCACAGTGGAACTAGTTGTACAAATCAACAAAGGCGTGTAGTAATTAATTTTAACTATATACCTTGGAGAGATAACAAATACTGGCGACAATTAATGACACCGGAAGATATCAAATATCGACAACATTGGGAGCAAGGAATGAATTTACCAACTGACAGTAAAGGAGTGCTCATTAAATGACACAGCTTAACGGGGTACAAGAAAAAGGCTGGGGACGAGAATTAATTTTTGCCACCAATGACAAGTACTGTGGCAAACTTATGTTTTTCGATAAAAAAGGCTCTAAGTTTAGTATGCATTTTCATAAAGAAAAAGACGAAAGCTGGTATGTAATGAATGGCAGTTTTACATTACATATTATGAATACAGACAATGCTGAATTAGAAACTCATGTGTTACACAAAGGAGACTCATGGCGTAACGAGCCCATGCTTCCTCATCAATTACTTGCAATGGAAGATAACAGTATTATTGTAGAAGTAAGTACACCTGACAGTGTAGAAGATAATTATCGAATTGCTAAAGGTGACAGTCAGAAATGAGTATCAAGTTAAATTAAAAACTATCTAACCAGTTTGGCAAGTCTAGTTTGTCTTTTTGACGTTCGTATATAGTAGTGATCTTCTCTACCATTTCTGTGTTGTTTAAGATTAAGTAAGCGCCTCGGTGTAATGGCTTTGGCCAACAGTCTATACTAACCCAAGCATAGCCTGCACTTTCATGATTGCACTGAGGAATAAACTCTTCAAATACTGTAACACAAAACGTATTGTAGGTAAACTTTTTATCTTCACTTAAAAATGTATGTAGTGGATAAACTTTTTCAATGTCAGGTAATGGCCCGAGCTCTTCTTTGCATTCACGCAGTAGTGTTTCAATTGGACGTTCTTTACGTTCTGCTTTGCCGCCCCAAAAACTCCATTTAAGTGGATGACTTGATTTTTTGCTTCTTTGTTGCAGCATGATTTTGCCTGTGTCAAGGGCAAGAAAACAGCATCCACTTGCTTTTATCATTATATGTATAGTCGCCAAAATCCAGGATTATATGTGCCTTCATAGCTGTTAACCCAGTTAGTGCCTGTCCATTTTAAACTATCTAGTGTTGTAGAATTAGTAGTATATTCTACAGTACTAACGTTACTTGAATCAAATACTACATCCCAACTAACACCGTTGTATTGAATAATATCGTTTACACTAGCAGTACTACCACCCCATCCTCCTGGTGTCCCCAACGGAAGGACTGATGTAATTAAATATCTATCGCCGTTTGCGGCAGCTGTTAGTGTTCCATCACCTGGGTAATTAAATTGAGGATCTATAACTGCATCCACTGATGTTTGTGTATTACTAGGAATTGTACTGCTATCAACAGTAACATTAAGCAAGTTTGGATTACCGTTTAGTGTATCAATTGTGCCTATAATATCGTTGTTGACAGATCCGGGGTCAGCAGATGTTTTGAATCTTATTTGACTTATATCATTTCTGAACTCGCCAAAACTTTCAAACACAGTTGGCCACTCTAATAGATTTCCTTGGGCATCGAATTCACTACCTGTTAAACTAAGCAACTGTGCAGTAGCATTTCCGTTTGCATCAGCTTCAAATTTTACTTTGTGCTGATCCAGCGTAACAACTTGATAGCTGGTAAAGATAGGATTATAATTTCCGCCTGCTCTAAGATCTTCTAATCCAGCACTATCTACTTCGTCGATATTGTCAATAATAGTGTGAATCACAGTGTTGCGTAATACT
>ERZ1049444.2005-NODE-2005-length-14117-cov-4.130351_pt1 | contig 14117 bp, 12 predicted proteins | sample MGYA00383101_ERZ1049444 | MGnify/ENA primary metagenome ERZ1049444 (study PRJEB29581, sample SAMEA5548371) | metagenome | biome: marine; feature: coastal; material: water | depth 50 m | study: Short-term variability in the microbial, nano- and picoplankton...
AAAAACTTGTTCAACAAGCATTAGATAATTTAAGGCATGGACGCACATCGATTGTAATTGCTCATAGATTAAGCACTGTAATGAATGCTGACAGAATAATGGTAATCGATAATGGAGAGATTATTGAAGTTGGAACTCATCAGAGTTTATTAAAATCAAAAAAACATTACTTTAGATTATATAAAAAAGGATTTAGTTAGATTTGAGATCAATTCATAATGTTCTAAATACACAATATTATAAAAAATCTTCTTGGATTTTGATTTTACTTCCATTAAGTTTTATTTATTTTTTAATAATTTCTTTTAGAAGTTGGGCATATAAGATTGGTATTTTTAAATCAATTAAAATGGATGTGCCTGTCGTAGTTATTGGAAATATAACTATTGGAGGCACAGGTAAAACACCATTAGTTATTTGGTTACTAGAAAAATTAATAAAATTAGGGATGAAGCCTGGGTTAATTTGTAGCGGTTATAATTCAAATGCTAAATCCCCTCAAGAAGTTTTTATAGATTCAGAAGTATCGAATGTAGGTGATGAGGCTTTAATGATTAAATTACGTTTTCAAGAAGGCAATAGAAATATACCTATTTTTGTTGGTAAGAAGAAAGCAAAGGTTGGTAAGGCCTTATTAAATTCTTATCCCGATGTTAACATTTTAATCTCTGATGACGGCCTCCAGCATTATGAATTAGCAAGAGATTTTGAAATTGCTGTAGTTGATGGAGATAGGGGATTCGGAAATCGTTTTTTGATTCCAGCTGGACCCTTAAGAGAGTGCCTCACAAGAATAAATGAGGTAGATGCTTTAGTTTTAAATGGACCCACCAAAAAAAAGCGACTTCATGAAAAAAAAGATGCAGTTTTTCAAATGAGATGTAGTGGCGATTTATTTGTGAATTGTCTTCATAGTAATCGTATATCTGATTCAGATACATTTGAAAGATATATAGTTGCAATAACTGGAATTGGAAATCCAGATAGATTTATAAAGCATTTAAAAACTTTAAATCTTCCTCCAAATAACATAAAAATCTTTGATGACCATCATTCATTTAATGAATCTGATTTTTGGGCTTATGATGATCATGATTTGGATATCATAATGACTGAAAAAGATGCTGTGAAATGTAAAGATTTTGCAAAGGAAAATTTTTGGTATTTACCAATATATGCAGATGTAGAAGAAGAACTTTTTAAAAAAATGATAAAAAAATTAAGGATTAAATTAAATGGATAAAAAATTATTAGATATTCTTGTTTGTCCAGTAACTAAAGGACCACTTACATATGATAAGAAGAAAAATGAACTGATTTCAAAATCAGCAAAGTTAGCTTATCGTATTGATGATGGCATACCTATTTTACTTGAAAGTGAAGCTAGAAAGATAATTGAGAAAAACTAAAAATGAATTTTAATGTTGTTATACCAGCTAGATATGAAAGTACTAGATTACCAGGTAAACCATTAATTGAAATTGCTGGAATTCCAATGGTAATAAGAACAGCAATTCAGGCAAGTAAGAGTGGTGCTAACCATGTAATTATTGCTACTGATGATATAAGAATCAAAAATATCGCAGAGAAACATAATTTTAAGGCTTTAATGACTGATAAAAGCCATACTTCTGGAACTGATAGAGTTTTAGATGTTGCAAATCAAGAAAGCTGGCTAAGTGATGAAATTATTATTAATGTTCAGGGTGATGAGCCACTTATCAATCCAGAATTAATTAAATTATTAGCTAAAGTGTTAGAAAAAAATAATATTAATTATGTAAGTGCTTGTTCAAATTTTGCAAATTTTGATGAATATTTAAATCCAAATAATGTAAAAGTTGTATTTGATAAAAATCAATTCGCTTTAGAATTTTATAGAGAGCCATTAATAAAAAATAAAAAAGATTGGAATTCAGAAAAGCATTTTCATCATATTGGTATTTACGGTTATACAAAAGAATTATTAGATAGTTTTTGTAATTTACCTATTTCTAAATTAGAAAATACTTTAAAGCTTGAACAGTTAAGAGCTTTAGAAAATAATATGCCACTAATGATATTAAAATATGAAGGTAAAATATATAGGGGAATTGATACCCCTGAAGATTTATTAGCTATAAAAAAATATTTAGAGAAATAAGAAAAAATTATATTGCAGAATCGCCTTTTTCACCTGTTCTAATTCTAATAGCATCTTCGACATTCATAATAAATATTTTTCCATCACCGATTTTACCAGTATGGGCAGTTTTAGTAATTGAATCTATTACTTTATCAACCATTTTATCAGCAACAACAATATCGAGCTTAACTTTCGGTAGAAAATCAACTATATATTCAGCGCCTCTATATAACTCAGTATGACCTTTTTGTCGGCCAAAACCTTTAACTTCTGTGGCAGTTAAACCCGTAATTCCAAGCTCTGATAAAGCTTCTCTAACTTCGTCTAGCTTAAAAGGTTTTATAATGGCTTCAATTTTTTTCATATAATATTCCTTATAGTTTTATTGACTTATATTTACTTGTAATTGGATAACGTCGATCTTTCCCAAAAGCTTTATTTGTAACTTTTGGTCCTGGAGCAGCCTGCCTTCTTTTAAATTCATTATCATTGATTAATTTTACAACTTTTTTAACTGTTTGCACTGAGAATCCTTTTTTTATTATTGTTTTTGGACTTTGATTTCTTTCTATATATAAATCAATAATTTCATCTAGTATGTCATAATTTGGCAAGTTATCTTGATCTTTTTGATTTTTTGCTAGTTCTGCAGAAGGCGCTCTTTCAATTATTCTTTTTGGAATAATTATTTGCTCATAATTTATTTCATTTGCTATTTTATATACTAGTGTTTTAGGAACATCTTTTAAAACTGAGAAACCCCCAACCATATCTCCATAAACAGTTGAATACCCAACCGCAACTTCACTTTTATTACTTGTGGATAAGACCATACCATTAAATTTATTCGCGTATGCCATTAATAATATTCCACGAATTCTTGCTTGTATATTTTCTTCAGTAATGTCTTTTTTTAAACCTTTAAAATCTTTAGCCAGGGATTTATCAAATGACTTCATAAGTGTTTTTATATCATTAACTTTATATGTAATACTTAATTTTTTTGTAAGTATTTTTGCGTCTTCTAAACTAGCCTTTGAAGTAAATTTACTTGGCATCATTACAGCAGTAATATTTTCTTTTTTACACGCTTGAGATGCAATATATAATACAACTGCCGAGTCAATACCACCTGATAGACCAATAAAAACATTTTTTATTGAGTTTTTTGAAAGGTAATCTTTAAGAGCTAATATTAATCCATCTAATAAAGCCCTTGTTTGTGATTTCTTTTTTTCGGGGGTATTTTTCTTATCAAGATGTCCTTCCATTATAAGTAAATCAATATTCATCATACTTTTTGTATCTATAATTTTATTTACAGACTCAAATTCAGGAAGATGGTAGCCACCATTTTGACGATTCCAAGTAAAGGACCCACCATTAAATAATAAATCATCTTGACCACCAACTAAATTAAGATAAATAAGGGTAGTATTCGAAGGGACTCTCTTTATTATCCTATGATGCTTTGTGAATGATTTTTCTATTTCATAAGGGGAAGCATTAATACATATTATATAGTCAACATCAAATAATTTTTCAGCAGGGCCCTTAACCCAAATATCCTCACATATTAGTAAGCCAAATTTTATACCTTTATGTGAGAAAGTTAGTGATTTCTTTCCTGATTGAAAATATCTTTTTTCATCAAATACTCCATAATTTGGAAGGATTTGTTTGTCATAAGTTGCTTCTATTTTTCCTTTATACAAAATAGAAGCAGAGTTGAATAGCATGCCTTTTGAGCTTCTCGGGTGACCTACGATAATTTTTAATGTTGGGAATTTTTTAGCAATTTTATTTAAGAAGCTCTTACAGCTTTTGATGAATTCATCGTTTAAAAGTAAGTCTTCAGGAGGATATCCACAGATGCTTAGTTCTGGAGTAATTAATATTTCTGCCCCTGTTTTTTGAGCAATCTTTGCATGTTTAATTATAAGTTTGTAATTGTAGTTAAGGTCTCCAACAGTTGGGTTTATTTGGGCTAAGCTAATTTTCATTTCTAATATTCTCCACCAGCGTTTCTTATTAGATCAACTATATTTTTGTTTTTATTTTTTAATGCATAAACAAGAGGTGTTAAACCATATTGATCTTTAGCTTTTAAATCAACCTTTGAATCAATTAAAAGTTTTACAAATTTTAAGGATTTTGTATGAACAGCATAATGAATTAAAGAGGTGCCTTCATTATCTTCATGATTTATATTAGCGTTATGAAGAATTAGAACTTTTGCGGCTTTATATTTTTTATTTTTAATAGCCCACATTAATGCACTCCATTTAGACTTATCATAGGTATCAACTTTTGCTCCCTTATGCAAAAGAAAATTTATTGCATTTTCATTACCCAGAGCTGCAGAATGAATTAAGGCTGTTTTCCCATATCTATCTTTTAATTCAAGTTTTGCGCCATTATTAATTAGGATTTTTATAGTACTAATATCTCCACTTTTACATGCGAGCATTAAAACAGTTAAACCCGAATTATTTCTATTATTTGGATTAATACCTCCTTTAAGAAGTAATTTTATAGTTTCATAATGACCAGATGTCGCAGCTAAACCATAAGCAGACCAGCCATCTGGATCTGTTATTTTTGCGTCTGCGTTATTATTAAGAAGAGTTTCAATAGTTTCAACATAATTTTTTTTTGCAGCAAACATTAATGCTGTCCACCCATCATTTTCTACTTTATTAATTTCAGCTCCTTGAGAAATTAAATATTCAACCACTTCCACTTTATTTTTTCTCGATGCATACATTAACGCACTAATTTTATCTTTGTCTTCAGTGTTTGGGTTACCACCACTTTCAATAATAGCTTTTACAGTTTCAATATCACCTTTTGCTGATGCAGTTAGTAAATATGGAATTTCTTCAGCATTTAAATAGGTAAAATTACATAAGATATAAATAAAAAAGATGCGTAGAATATTTTTCATTCTTTATTTTTTTAATGCTCGATTCATTACTTGCCCCATAGTAGCTGGTGATTCAGCAATATAGACGCCTGACTTTTTTAAAAAATTTATTTTATCAATAGCTTTTCCAGAGTTACCGGAGATAATTGCACCAGCATGTCCCATTCTTTTACCTTTTGGCGCAGTTAACCCGGCAATATACGCAACAACAGGTTTTTTTATATTACTGCTAATAAATTCAGCAGCAAGTTCCTCATCTGATCCTCCAATTTCACCTACCATTATAATACCTTCGGTATTTGGATCATTTTCAAACATTTCTAAACAGTTTATAAAATTAAACCCTTTTATTGGATCTCCTCCGATACCTACACAAGTTGTCTGTCCAAGTCCATTTTTTGTTGTTTGATGAACTGCTTCATAAGTAAGAGTACCTGATCTTGATACAATGCCAATTTTACCAGGTTTATGAATATTGCCAGGCATAATTCCAATTTTACATTCATCTGGAGTGATGATGCCTGGGCAATTTGGTCCAATTAGAATAGTTTTATTTGATTCTATTATTTGTTTTACTTTTAGCATATCGATTACCGGTATACCTTCAGTAATACAAACAATAATTTCAATACCTGCATTACTTGCTTCTATAATAGAATCGGCTGCAAATTTTGGTGGAACATAAATGATCGTTGCATTTGCAGATGTTTTATTAATTGCTTCTTTTACAGTATTAAATACAGGTAAATTAAGATGAGTTTGACCACCTTTCCCGGGAGTAACCCCTCCGACAAATTTAGTTCCATACTTAATTGATTGTTCACTGTGAAATGTACCTTGTTTACCTGTAAAACCTTGGCATATCACTTTTGTATTTTTATTTATGAGAATAGACATTTATTTTTCTAAAGCGGTTAGCTCAACTGATCTTTTTGCAGCATCTGTTAGGCTATCCGCGGAAATAATATTTAAATTACTTTTTTTCAAAATTTGTTTTCCCAGGTCAACATTTGTTCCTTCAAGACGAACAACTATTGGAATTTTTACACTTACTTCTTTAACAGCAGAAATAATTCCTTCAGCAATAATATCGCATCTCATAATTCCTCCAAAAATATTAACCAATACAACACAAACATTATTGTCGGAAAGTAAGATTTTAAATGCTTTACTAACAGTTTCTGTTGTTGCCCCTCCACCTACATCTAAAAAATTTGCAGGAAGCCCACCGGATAGTTTAATTAAATCCATTGTAGCCATAGCTAAACCTGCACCATTAACCATACAGCCAATACTGCCTTCTAGGGCAACATAACTAAATCCACTATGAAAAGCCTCTGCTTCTTTTTTATCTATTTGAGACCAATCATATAAACTACTTATTTCTTGATGACGAAAACGAGAATTGTCATCTAAACTAATTTTACAATCGACAGCAATTATCTCATCGCCTTCTGAAATAACTAGAGGGTTGATTTCTAGAAGAGATAAATCTAAATTTTTAAAAATTTTAATACTAGTTAGAAGAATTTTTTCGAATTTTTTAAATAATTTTTTTTCTATTCCAAGTCCAGTAGATAGATTATTTATTTGAGAAGAAGTTAATTCCTTATTAATTTTACAATATTCTTTAGTGACGGAATCAGAATCTTTATTAGTTATTTCTTCTATCTCTATACCTCCTGATTTAGAAGTTATTATAATTATAGATTCTGATTGCCTGTCTATTAAAACTGAAAAATACATTTCTTTTTTTATTGAAATTGTTTCTTCTATTAATAGTTGATTGACAGGTTGACCATATGGTTTATTTTGTTCGGTAATAAGGTTTTTGCCAAGGATTAATGAGGCAAATTCTTTTGCTTCTTGTGGTGATGTTATTATTTTAACCCCTCCAGCTTTACCTCTTCCTCCAGCATGTATTTGCGCTTTTACTGCTAAATTTGAATTAAAATCCTTAGCAATCTCAAAAGTCTCATTGATAGTGCTTGCAATTTTGCTTTTAGGAACTTTTATCCCATTAGATTTAAGTAATTCTTTAGATTGATATTCATGAAGATTCATTTAAAATTCTTTAAACTAATTACTGATTTCAATATGATATCAGAATGCTTAATCGATTTTATAGAATGTGTATAAAGCTTTTATTATTAGGTTTATTTTTTTAGTGGAAATATAGTTACTGTTCCTGCCTTCATATCAGGAATAATTAAATGATTTTTATCTTTACTTAATGCAATATCAGCAGCAGCTTTAAATCCTTCTGCAATTACAATTGAATTACCATCTTTAAATTTATAAATTTTTCCTTCTTTCCAACTGCTGATATATATTGTTTTATTTTTGATTGCTAAACCATCGCCTCCAGGAAATCCATCACCTAATTTTATTATTTTCTTAGTTATAGTATTTGCCTCGAACAATTCTCCACCCCAATCAATTAATAAAATTTTATTTTTACCTATTGGTAAAACTCCATTTGGAGCTTTATTATTTTTATCTTTTTCATCAAAAAGAACAGTAATATTTCCATCCGCATTCATTTTAAAAACAACTCCACTGGTTTCAAAATTACCAGTGTCTGTAATATAAAAATTTCCATTAGAATCAACATCAATATCATTAAGAAAAACAGGAGTTTTTGGAAAAGCTATTGTTGAAGCAAAAACTGACCATGTGCCATTTAAATTAACTTCAAGGATTACATCTCTATCTGTAACATATAATTTTTCTTTATAAAAAACTATACCTTTTGGATCATATAAACCAGTCGCAACTGTAGAAATATTTCCCTTTTTATCTATTCTTCTTATTTTTCCATCACCTTCTTTGTCGCGTTCGCCAATTTCTGAAACATAAATATAGCCATCATTCCCTTCTACAACTGATTCTGGCGAATTAAATCCAGTATATTTTTTTTCATGGGCAAAACTAAAGTTTGATAAAATTATTAAAAAGAGAAGTATTGTTATATTTTTCATTTTAATTTCCTTTATTATATTTTATAAATATCATGATAGTTTTATTAGATTAGTTTTCAATTTATTTACTAAGTTTCCATAATTTTGAATTTGGCATATCACTAACAAGATAAATATTACCTTTATTATCAATCTCAAAGTCTCGAATGCGACCAATTTTATTTTTAAAAATAATTTCTTCACCTACAATCTTATTATTTTCATAATCTAATCTTATTAGACTTTGTCCATTAAGTGAGCATATAAGGAGATCTCCTTTCCATTCAGGAAAAATATCACCTTCGTAAAATTGAATGCTGCTTATAGCCATAGAAGGAACCCATGTTTTAATTGGTTTATCATATTTTGCTTTAAATGGCACATCGCCAATACCAAACCCAGAGTATTCAGAACCTCCCCACGCAACATCTTTCCATCCATAATTTGCTCCAGATTTAACTTTTCCTATATGGTCACCACCTTTAGGACCATGATTTGAAAAATAAATTTGATTATCATGAGGTGAAATAGTCATGCCTTGAGGATTCCGAACTCCAATTGAATAAATCTCCGGAAGCCAATCTTTTTTACCTTTAAATTTAGGGTTATCTTTAGGAATTTCACCATTAGTTTTAATACGAATAATACTTCCAGGATGTTTGGTTGGATCTTGAGAAATCATCCCTTTATCTCTTTCCCCAAAGCTAGCAAAAAGTAGATTATCTTTAATAATAATTCTAGATCCAAAATGTTTATTTGTTGATTGCTCAGGTTTTGCAATCAGTAAAACTTCAAGTTTTTTAATTTCATTACCAATTAACTTTCCTTTTGCTATAGCAGTGCTAGAAGCTTTATTTGGCTTTTTAAAATCATGACTGTAAGTAAAATAAATAAAATTATCCGCATCATTAAAATAAACATCTAATAGACCGCCTTGAGAATAAGCCGGCCCTCTGCCGTCATAACCAATATGTTGGATATTGTGCTTAATTTTGTATTTTTTACCTGAAAGTATATTTATTTTATAAAGCCCTCCATTTTTTTCCGTAACTATTAAATGATTATTATCAATAAATGACAATGCCCATGGATGATGAAGATTTTTTGCAATTTTATTTAGTTTAAATTTAGTTTTGGTTAAATTATATTTTTTGTAATCACTGAAACTTTCTTTAGAATTTAAGGAAGTTAAATTAAGTAAAGCTAAGCAAATTATGAATATATTAAATTTTTTAAACATTTTTACGATATTGTTATGTTAGATTTAATTAAGATTTTTTAATTATATTATTAAATGATAAATTAAATCATAAAATAATAATATTAAAATTATAAATAAATAACATTAAAAAAATTAATAAAAGAAATTACTGTTGAATATAAAAAAGCCAAATTTAAATTGGCTTTTTATAATATTGTAAATTCTGAACTAATTTAGAAGCATCTTCTTTCTTGGCACCCTTCATTTTTAAATCCAAGAGATAAAAGATATTCTGCCATTTCACCTTTACCATCTTCTTTTAATGCTCTGATTATAGAGACATTACCTTTAAGGTTTTGTGTTTTGTCAATTCCAATTCCTACTAAATAATCAACCATCTTTTTACTTCCGTTAAATGCTGCATGATGAAGTGCATTAAATTTAGTAATTGGATGTGTATAGGAAATATTTGCTCCTTTTTCTACAAGATATTTCATAACCTCAAGTTGATTTTTTGCTGCAGTCATAAGAAAGGGCGTCCATGCAAAATAACTATCATCAATTTTAACATCGGTTGTTTCAACATATTTTTTAATAGTTTTTAAGTCACCTATATTAACAGCCCCTGTAAATTCCATTTCTTGATCATCATTTAAAGCTAGGGTACTAAGTGAAAAAGTAACCATAAAAATTGTAAACAATATAGATAAAGCTTTCATAATATTTCCTTCAATTAAGTAAAAAATTTATTTGCATTGGCAAACATTCTATACCAAGGTCCAAAATGAATCCATTCTTTTGGATACCATGAATTTTGATCAGCCCTGAATACTCTTTCAGGATGTGGCATCATAATAGCTACTCTACCATCTAAGCTTGTTAAACCTGTAATTCCAGAAGTAGAACCATTTGGATTCATCGGGTACTCTAAAGTTCCCTGATGATAATTATTTACATATTTTAAAGATATTAAATTAGATGATTCATTTAAATCTAGTTGTTTCTTATTTGAAAATTTTACTCGGCCTTCTCCATGAGAAACAACAATAGGTAAAATACTTCCAGTCATTTCATCAAAAAATAAAGAATTATTTTTTGTAATTTCAACCATTACAAATCTTGCTTCAAATTGTTCAGATTCATTTTTAATAAATTTGGGCCATAAATCTGCTCCTGGGATAATTTCTTTAATATTACTCATCATTTGACATCCATTACAAACACCTAATGCAATAGTATCTTTTCTTTCAAAAAATCTTTGAAATTCATCTCGTAATTTATTATTAAAAAGAATTGATTTTGCCCAACCTTCTCCAGCACCTAAAACATCTCCAAAAGAAAATCCTCCGCATGCAGCAAGACCATTAAAATCTTTTAAACTTTTTTCTCCATTTGAAATATCAGACATATGAATGTCATAAGCTTCGAAGCCAGCATAATTAAATGCCGCTGCCATTTCGTTATGCCCATTAATCCCTTGCTCTCTAAGAATAGCTATTTTAGGCTTTAATTTAGATATATTAATTTTAGATGGTATTTTAAAATTAATTTTAGGCTTAATACCAGGATTAGAATTATCTAAAATAAGATTAAATTCTTCTTTTGCTGATTTTGGATTATCTCGAATTGCTTGAATTTTATAACTTGTTTCTGACCAGCATTGCTGTAGATGTCCTCTAGTATCGCTGGCTTTTAGAGATGAACCGCTATAAATTGAAATTACATGATCATTTGTTGGATTTCCTATAATTTTTATTGATAGGTTTAATTCTTTTTGTAGATATTCTTGAACAGAAATAATATCTTTATTTGCAACTTGAATGACAGCACCTAATTCTTCATTAAATAAGAATTCAAAATTAAAATCTTTTTCTTCTAATTTTAATTCAAGGCCGCAATGGCCAGCAAATGCCATCTCAAGAGCAGTAGTGATTAAACCACCGTCTGATCGATCATGATAAGCCAATATTTTATTTTCTTGGTTTAGGAATTGTATGCCTTTAAATAAATTTTTAATTAATTGAGGGTCATCTAAGTCGGGAACTGGAGTATCGAATAAATTATGAACTAAATTAAAGCTAGAGCCACCCATTCTATTTTTTCCATTACCAAGATCAATTAAAATTAATGAGGTATCTACATCAGTAATTAGTTGAGGAGTAAGCGTCTTTTTAATATCATAACATTCGCTGAATGCACTAATAATCAATGAAAGAGGAGATTTAATAGTTTTAATTTTTCCATCATCCCATGTTGTTTGCATTGACATTGAATCTTTACCTACAGGAATACTAATACCTAAATTTGGACATAACTCCATTCCAACAGCTTTAACTGCTTTAAATAATTTATTATCTTCATCATTATTGCCTGATGCTGCCATCCAATTAGCTGAGAGCTTAATTAAACTAATATCTTTAATAGCGCTAGCTGCAATATTTGTAATAGCTTCACATATTGACATTCTCGCTGCGGCTGAAGCATTAGTAATAGCAATTGGAGCTTTCTCTCCAATTGCCATTACTTCACCTATTGTTGAGTTAAATGTACTTTTTGTTACTCCAACATTTGAAACAGGAATTTGCCATGGACCCACCATCTGATCTCTAGCAATTAAGCCTGTTACAGACCGATCACCAATCGTTATTAAAAAACTTTTACTTGCAACGCTTGGATAATGTAAAACATTAGTTAATACTTCTAAAAAATTACCATCATAGATTGTTGTATTTAATTTTGAAGCACTTAATTGTGAATTAATATTTTTTACAAGCTTGGGAGGCTTACCTAAAAGTACATCAAGATCCATATTAACAATATCTTTTTTAAGAAGACTATCTTTAACTTTTAGACTTTTTTCTTTAGTAGTTTTTCCAACAACTCTAAAAGGGCATCTTTCCCTTTTGCAAATTTCAGTAAAAATTTTTAAATGTTTTTCGTTAATAGCTAATACATATCTTTCTTGAGCTTCATTTGACCAGATTTCTTTAGGCGACATTCCTAATTCTTCATTATCTATAGTACGAATATCCATAATTGCACCCATGCCACCATCATTAATTAATTCAGGAAAAGCATTTGATAAACCACCAGCTCCAACATCATGAATACTTAAAATTGGATTCTTATCATTGAGCTCCCAACAACGATCGATAACTTCTTGAGCACGTCTTTGTAATTCAGGATTTCCACGTTGCACAGAAGCAAAATCAAGATTTTCTTTATTTGAACCTGTTTTCATACTTGAAGCTGCACCACCACCTAATCCTATTAACATTGCGGGCCCACCTAACTGAATAAGTAAATCACCATCCTTTAATTGTTTCTTATGAGTATGAATTCCATTAATATTTCCAATACCACCAGCAAGCATAATAGGTTTGTGATATCCAAAATTATTATTTTGAATTTGATATTCTAGAGTTCTAAAATAACCTAAAATATTAGGCCTTCCAAATTCATTATTATATGCAGCAGCTCCAATTGGCCCATCAATCATAATTTGCAATGAGGAGGCAATTCTTTCCGGCTTACCAATATTATTTTTTTCCCATGAATGAGTAAAATTAGGAATTCTTAAATTTGATACAGAAAATCCAGTTAAACCTGCCTTAGGTTTTGAACCTCTTCCTGTTGCTCCTTCATCACGAATCTCACCTCCTGCACCAGTGGCAGCACCGGAAAAGGGTGATATTGCTGTAGGGTGGTTATGCGTTTCAACTTTCATAAGGTAGTGAGTAAGTTCATTATGGTCGGAGTAACGACCATTATGATTAGGATAAAATCTATTAATAGTAGATCCTTCAATAATTGAGGAATTATCTGAATAAGCTACTATAGTTTTTTGAGGTGAAATTTTATGTGTATTACGGATCATAGAAAATAATGATTCAGATTGTTCTTTATTATCTATTACCCAACGCGCATTAAAGATTTTATGACGACAATGTTCTGAATTAGCTTGTGCAAACATCATTAATTCTGCATCTGTTGGATTTCTATTTTCATCGGAAAAGTATTTAAATAAATAATCTATTTCATCTTTTGATAATGCTAATCCTTGAGATTCATTAAAGTTTTTTAATTCAGAAATACCTTTATCAATAATATTTATATGGGTTAAAGATTTTGGTTTGTGGTGAATAAAAAGTTTATTTATATCTTCTTCTTTAAGAAATATTGATTCAGTCATACGATCAAATAGTAATTTGCCTAGGGATTCTTTTTCACTTTCTGATAAAGAAGTATTAGGATTTGTCTTAAAGGAAAGAGTTTTAATTCTTTCTATTCTCAAAATATTAATTCCGCAATGTTGAATAATATCTGTAGCTCTCGAACTCCATGGTGAAATAGTGCCAATTCTAGGACTGATAAAAATAATATTTTTTAGAGATATTTTCTCTTCAATATCTTCACCGTACGTTAAAATTTGTTTAAGAATTTTTAGATCTTTGGAAGATAATTTTTTTTTACTTTCAATTGTATGAAGATATGCTGAATTAAAATCTTTGATTTTTGGAAAAGAATTTTGTATGACTTTTAGTAAGGCTGTCTTTCTGAATTCCGAATAAATTCTTGGCCCAATGAATGAAGTAATAATATTTTTTCGCATTTAATCTAATTATAGTTGAGATTTTTATTTACCTTAATATTATTTAGGTGATTAAGGAATAAATATCTTATTGTAATAAGAATCATTCTCATTTAGAATAGCATTTTTAAAAAGTTTCTAATAAGGATTTTTAGAATAGTATGAATGAATTCATTATTGTTTTTAGAGAGAGTCTTGAAGCATGTTTAATTATTGGAATAATATATATATTATTAGAAAAAAATAATTTAAAAAAAGAATTGAAACAATTATGGTCAGCTGTTTTTTTAGCTATAGCAGCAAGTGTCGTTGTT
>ERZ1049444.2008-NODE-2008-length-14105-cov-6.852740_pt1 | contig 14105 bp, 18 predicted proteins | sample MGYA00383101_ERZ1049444 | MGnify/ENA primary metagenome ERZ1049444 (study PRJEB29581, sample SAMEA5548371) | metagenome | biome: marine; feature: coastal; material: water | depth 50 m | study: Short-term variability in the microbial, nano- and picoplankton...
TGATAATTTTTCTGAAGAACTCGATGAAGTAGAACAAGTTAAAGTGACTTTGAGCGAAAACGCAAAAGTTCTGCAGGAAAGAAGTGAAGATGACTCTGAGATCAAAGCTGAAGTTGACCTGGAAGAAAAACAAGAACTTCCCGAAGAAGCAGAGCAGGCAGAAGCAGAAAAACAGGAAAATATAAATAGCCTTAACCTTGAGACTGAAAAAAAGCTCGGCGCAGGTGAAGCGGCACTGGAAATACTTGCAAGTAAACATCAGGCATTAAAAGAACAAACAGAAAGTATAGCAGTGGAACCGCTCGTAGATTTCGATGAAGATCTTTTTGCGGATGAGCTGATTCCGATTCCCGGAGGGGAGACATATACTGAAACTGATCCTGAAATATTCAATGATGAAGATTCGTTTCCACCTTTATCAGATGCATACGGTCTGGAAGATGAGGAGCCTTTTGGCTCTTCTTTACAAAATACAACTCCTCCGCAAGAAAAACGTGATGAAGCTGAAGCATTGTTGAAACTTGCAACAACAGCTTGTGAATCCGGTAAAATGAATGATGCTAAGGCTGGTCTTGAAAGTTACCTCGATATACTCAAAGAACTGGGAAAGGATCCAAGCCACGACGTCCTGCAGTTAGCAGAAAAACTTGAGCTTACGCTGGATTATGCCAGTAGAAATGTAGACGTTTCCAAAACGGAACAGACAAAAAAAGATGATGAAACAAAACAGGAATCATCACTCAAAGTCGCTCCTGAACAAACTAATTATGCAAACGTCATGGATGGAATTGTAAAATCTCTTGAAGAAAAAGAAGCATATGGAGAAGCTTTGCCGCTGTTGAAAGATCTGCTCAACTACAATCGTCAACGTGTTAATATTTCTGCAATGGATCCACTCTACGACCGGATCGAACAAGCTCATTCATCAATGCAGAATGATGAAGAACTGGTTACCGCCTATAAAGAACATCTTGCAATCAAGCAGCAGCTGGGTGACCTCGAAGGTGAACTGCACCTGCTTGATTTGATCAGTTACTTTTATGCAAACACCAGTGATCAGAAAGCATCAGAACGTTATCAGGCAGAAAGCAAAAGAATAAAAGACAGTCTGGATAGCAAAATGGAGCTGGGGGAATAAACTTTTTAAGCAGCGGAAAGCAAAGGGATAAATGCCAACACCACAAAGATTTTATTGCTAAAAATAAATACAGCCGTCAGGAGTATTTGAACTGAGATGATGCCCGTGATTACTGGCCGCAAACTGCAGTTCCGCCAATAATCGGCAACTACGTGTACGGCGTTCACGAACAACATAAAATTCACTGATACGGGGGGAAGTATCAGATTCAAGGTGTCTGAACAATTTAATGGCGACAATTGTATGCCTTTCAGCCAGCTTCAAATATCGCGGCTGCAGACCGTTCTGCCAACTGTCAAAATAATTTATACTCCATCCCATGTGACTGTCTCCTTCACTCAACCTGTTGCGGAAGGACTGACCTGGAAATTCAGCAGTACTGCCTGAACAAGCCGTCAGGAAAATAATTATTGTGACCGGAAAAATAAATAATCGTATTAACATTTGAATTGATTGACTGTTATGTCCTGGATATAGAAGTCCCAGCTCCATGAATGACTTATTCATTAGCTTGCTTTACAAGAGCAGGATACCCATCTATGTTGAGTATCGGCTCTTCTCCGAAAACCTTTAATACACTCAGACACTTTGCTCCAGCTGAAAAAATAGTTGCCTTGCTCAGAACTTTAAGTTACTAATATCAAAAATTATATGCTGAAGAGTTAATCCTCTGTAAAACTTAAATGGCCAATAACTTGCAAATTAGTATTAGACAAGATAACACACAGCTCTTATTTACAGAATCGAACAGGTTATGGAAAATAACAAAATTTTGGCAATTGGCGGAGGGAAAGGCGGCGTAGGCAAAAGTTTTGTCGCGAGTAACCTAGGTATTTTGCTGGCTCAGAGTGGAAGCAAAGTCATCCTTGCCGATTTGGATCTAGGCGGAGCGAACCTGCACACCTGGCTTGGAGTTAACAATCCCTCAAAAAGTCTTTCCGATTTCATAAGCAGAGAAACTCTCAATATTTCCAAATTGTTAGTTTCCACAAATATTCCGGGTTTGAGCCTGATCAGCGGGGCTAAAGACGGAGTTGAGATTGCGAATTTAAAATATACTCAAAAACGTCGTTTCCTTTCTGCTCTGAGAAATATGGATGCGGATTATATTGTGATTGATTTGGGGGCGGGAACATCCTATAACACAGTTGATTTTTTCTTGCTGGCTGATATTCAACTCATGGTTGTGATTCCGGAACCTACTTCGATTGAAAATGCCTATCGCTTCATTAAGAACTCATTTTTTCGTCAAGTTTTCCATAATAGTAAAAAATTTGGTTTAAAATCCGTAGTAACCCCGATTCTCCGTATTGACAATCCTTACAACATTACCACTCCCAAGACACTCATTGATTATTTTAACAAATTGGGTGGTTCAAAGACGGTATTTATTGAAGAGCAACTGCAAATCTTCATGCCTAAAATAATCCTCAATCAGGTACGTACAGAAAAAGATAAACTGGTTGGTCTGGCAATGAAAGATGCCTGTTCAAAATATTTTAATATAAACATGACCTTCCTGGGTTATATCTCAGAAGATGAGTCTGTCTGGAAATCTGTGCTGAACCGTAAACCGTTAGCTGTGGCTTCCCCTGACAGTGTGCCTATGCAACAGCTGAAAACCATCTGCTCCGATATTTTGCTGAAAGAGACTGAGTTAACAAGTAAAAACAATCTCTTGTCAAAGTTGGCGCAATGACTCCTCGCGAAAACTCCCCCATTCATGAAGGGGCAAGTTATTATCAGACTCTTAGTGTGCCGAGCACGGCTACTTTAGTTGAAATACGTAATGCATATGAGGAAAAACTTGAAGAGGCTCACCTCGAGGCATTTGCAGCTTATTCTCTTTTTCCCGAAGAAGAAACTGAACTAAAATTACTGCAGTATGGACAGGCTTTCGTCACTCTGGCAAATCCAATCGCCAGAGCAAAATACGATGACGAATTACAGCAGGAGACACCTGATGCAGAGCAAGCTGATTTTCGACAAGATGGTTCTTCAATCTCTAAACCAATGCTTGCAGAAAAGACTGCAGGCAAAAAAACTGAAACTGCTCCCTTTCCTCATAAAGCTAAAAACAAACAAACTGAAGAGAAGCTTGAGCTAACGAAAAGCGCACCCAAGGAAGTTGTTGGACAAACCCAGGTTGAGAGACAGGATTTTTACCTCAATCTGGCAGTTAAAAATGAATTGACAGAAGAAACGCTTGAAGAATATTACTCAAAGCTGAGAGCACATGGTGGTCAAGTCTTTTTCAATGGGGCAGTTTTAAAACAAATACGAGAGTTAAAATCAATTACACTGGACGAACTCGCAAAAATAACCTGCATCCGCATCACCTATCTTAAGGCAATTGAAGATGAAGATTTTAAAAAATTTACATCAGAGATTTATTTAAAAGGTTACTTAATTTGTTATGTTGAGGCCATGAATTTACCTTTAGAGCAAATCATAGAAGAGTATATCCACCTTTACAATAATCACCGTGAGGCTGAAAAAGGTTGAAATGTTTTATGAAGGTATTTTACAATTGAAGATCATCATGTGGGCTGCTGAATTAAAAGCCAAACATATTTTAGGAAAAATCAAAGCCGGAAATAAGCCGGGTTCTGTTCTCACAGTAGTGAGCCATGACCATTTATCTGGGACTACCGTTACCGACAGCCTCTAGCGTCCTACCCGACCGCCAGGCGGGCAGCCTGATAGCGGTCCTATTTGGACTTGCAACGGGTGGGGTTTACACTGCCAGTATTGTCACCAAAACTGCGGTAGGCTCTTACCCTGCCTTTTCACCCTTGCCTGTGTTTCCAGAGAAACCATCGGCGGTATGTTTTCTGCTGCACTTTCCATCGGCTCGCGCCGCCTGGCTGTTAGCCAGCACCCTTACCCTGTGTTGCCCGGACTTTCCTCCAGCCTTCAGGAATCGTAAACGATCCTAAAATCAGGCGGTCACGTATCCGACTTTGATGATTATTAAACTAGCACCATTTTGAATAAGATCAAGCAAACTTATTTTTAACACTCAAAAATAAACCCAGATGAAAAACAAAGGAACAGTATCTCAAGCCAAAGATACTACTAAAAAAAGACGAAAGCGTTTACGCGGATTCAGTTTTATTGAAGTAATGGTTGTGATAATTATCCTAGGACTGCTTTCCAGTATTGTCGGAGTATATCTTTTTGATTCTGCGGAAAAGGCAAAAGCAGATGCGACAAAAACCCAGATAAAGGGTTTGGAAACCGCGCTTGATCTATACCGTCTGCACAATTCACGCTATCCCTCAGCGGAACAGGGACTCAAAGCCCTGCTTGAAAAACCGGAAGTGGGGGTGATTCCGAAAAACTGGAACGGTCCATATTTACGCGGAAATAACTTGCCTGAGGACGGTTGGGGTAGTCCCTATCGTTATCTAAGCGTGAACGGTAAAAATTATGAAATTATTTCACTTGGAGCGGACGCTACTGATGGCGGAACGGATTTGGATGCTGACATCAATTCAAGCGAACTGTAGCACGCATTCAAAGCTCAAGACTCATAACTCTGTGAGGGGCTTCACATTTCTGGAAATCCTGGTGGTCATAACTTTGGTCGTGCTGTTGATGGGCATGGCTGTACCCCAGTTTTTCGCTATGTTTTCAAAAGCACATGAAGTCGAATATAAGCATCTTAAAATTGTCCTGAAAATGCTCCGCAACGATGCTGTGCTTAAAAGCACTTCATACTGCCTGCTCTTTGATTTAAAGAATCAGCAAATGAAGGTCTCTGCAGAGGATCCGACAGGAAAATGCAGTGAAGAGTTTTTGCAAGAACCTAAGCTACTTAAAACGCATATTTTTCCAGAAGAGTTCAGTTTACGTGAAGCAAAACCGGCAGAATCGAATTACCTAAGTTCAGGGGCGGCGTCAGATTTACTCGAAGTTCATATCAACAGTTCCGGATTTGTAACACCATTTTTTCTGCAGTTTTCCGAACCTGATTCTTCAAAGTCCTGGCAAATTGAAAGCAGGGGTATAATGGGGGAACTAGAATTGAGTGAAAGATGAGTAAAATACAATACCATAAATATCCGGAACACCGCACTATAGAAGATAGCTCAAGACTCTCTCCGCACATAATCCCACCCAACTTTGCTATTCCAGCTAATAATCAAAGTCCTGTTGTAAACAATAGACTAAACTCAAAAGTACGCAAAAAAGGTTTCACTGTGTTGGAGGTGCTGGTTGCACTTTCGATTCTGGTACTCACATTAATGGCACTATACCAGTCTTTTTCCACATCCATTTTTGTGCTTTCTTCAACCACAAACTTGTGGAAAGCTATGTCTCATGCTCAAAACGAATTATTAAAAACAGAACGCGCAACCAAAGCGCCTCCTGTTTCGCTCAGTCAGGGTGAGTTTGAACTAGAGCATGCTATGAACGGTTTCACCTGGAAAAAACATATCAGTGACACAACACCTCTGCCCGGAATAATGGTGCGTCAAGTCAACTATCAATTACTCTGGAACGAGGGAAAAAACACATATACTTATGATGCAGATATTTACGTCAAACGGGAATAAATTCCGGAAAACTCAGCAAGGATTCTCCCTGCTGGAGTTGTTGATTTCTATCGCTTTGCTAGGACTGGTGATGTCACTGCTTTACGGAGCGTTTTTCCAGATTTCAAATTCCTCTCTGCAGGTAAAATCCACGCTGGAAACACGGCAGGAATTAAGGTTACTGATGAAAATGGTGCTTGATGATCTGCAAAACGTTCAATTCTTAAAGCATTTCGCAGAATCCGGACAAAGCACAAATCAGCAACGTGAATCAGGAATGATTGCAGAAATTAAACTTGGACCGGAAAATCCTGAAACAGGAGGACTTGAAGAAGTCAGCAGCCTTTATTTTCACACCGCAGCCAAATCACGTTTCTATCCGGAGGAGAAAGAACAAGATCCGGAACTACATGAAGTGAGTTATACAATGCAGGAAAATTTAGATACAAAAACCTGGGAGTTTGTCAGGCGTGAAGATTTTTATCTCGATAACAATCTCCGCGAAGGCGGAAAAAGTTATGTCTTGTCTGAAACAGTCACTAAGTTTGAGTTGCTGCTCTTGGAAAGGGAAACTAGACTGGCAGGAGGAGGCAACCAGGAAGAATGGACCAGAGAATGGGATTCTGATGAAGAAAATTGTGGGACTTCCCGTGGTGATCCATTCTGCTTACCACGGGCTGTTAAATTAACCATGGCCCTGAAAGATGAGCGTGGTAATACAGTGACAGACTCACAGGTCCACAATTTATGCGTTCCTCCCTGTAATCCTGAAATCTTTAAGTAGCAAATGTTTATAAGCGGACAGCAATTATTATCTGCTGCAGCTTAAATCTGCCCCAACCACTCCACACTGCCTTTACCCATTCTGCTGATTTCTGGAGTTCCGTGACTGAAATCTATAATGGTTGAATTTTCCGCAAAAATAACACCTCCGTCCACAATCAGATCTACTTGTTTTTTATATTTTTCATGCAATTCGTGAGGATCATCGTACAACTCGTCTGCAGAAATTCTCAAACTGCTACTGAGAATAGGATGCCCAAGAGCAGAGACGATTTCGTTTGTAATAGGATGATCCGGCCAGCGCAGACCAACTGTGCTTCGAGGAGTGAGCATCATTTTAGGGACAATCTTTGAAGCCTTAAAAACAAAAGTATAAGGTCCTGGTAACTTCCGACGAAGCAGTTTAAAAACGTCGGTTGGAATTCCCTGAGTATATTCTTGGACTTCAGTTTGATTTGCGCAGATGAAAGTCAAAGGTTTTTTCTGATTCATCTTTTTTATCTGATAGATACGTTTCATCGCTTTTTTACTGAAGATACTGCAGCCTAAACCATAAACTGTATCAGTAGGATAAATTATTATTCCATCATTTTGCAGAACATCCACGACTTGTTGAATAAGCCGTGCTTGTGGATTTAGCGGATTAATACTTAAAAGCATTGGAATAATTATGAAGGAGAGATAAAGATCAAAGACTCAGAAACTTTGTTACATTAGTAATTAATAAGCATGTGAATCAAAGCATGAGGACTTATTAAGCATCACAGGCACAGACAGATCAGTTGTAAATCAGCACTCTAAAATTCCTCTGCAGGTACAAACACAAATTACTGACTCTGTTTGCGCTGGATTATTATGCAACTCGCAATCACTGACTATTGCTAATTACCAAGAGAACCTATTGACAAGGGATAATTAATAAATAGAGTTGGCGCAATTCCGTCTTCACCTTTTGCCAGGTCAAAGCGGTAAATCAACCCTGATATAATTGCACGGAATCCAACACCAACAGAGGATTTCATTGTTTCATGCAGTCCTGAAACATCATCTGAGACACTGCCTGTTTCATAAAAGAAAGAAGTCTGGAGAACTGTTCGTAATCCTCCTAGAAATATCCAGTTAATTGGCGTTCGTTTTTCTGAAAAATTAAGCCGGTATTCCAAAACATAGTTTGAACTATTTGCTGCGTAAAACCGACCCTGACTATATGCACGCATCCGATTAAGCCCCCCCAGAGCAGTTGCCTTGGACGATTGGTTCCTTTTAAGCCAATAATTGATTCGTCTTGTTTCAACTGTATTGCAGTCGTCTGTCTGTTCTGCTAATTCACAGCTAAGACCATATTTATTTCTTAATGAATTTTCATCCACTAAACCGCTTGTGGTGATGTTTGAACGGGATTGAAATGCGTTAAACAGAAGAGTATGAGTTTCAAAGAAGGGGAAATAGGCGGTTATATTAAGATCTTTAACTGCATAATCACTCAAATAATTTTGCTCATAATTTGAGTTCGTTTGCAATAAGCCAATCCGAAGTCCTTCGCTGGGATCTAAATGATTATCAGTGAGATCAAGCTGAGTTCCAATTTCATAATCAATCCAACTGCGTTCAGGCGATTGGACATTGGAAAATTCATTACCGTCTACATCAAATATTTTTTCTACCTTTGTTCCTCCTGCGGAATATCTGAGAAGAAATTCAAGACGTTGTTTGAAATACTGAGATTGAAAAGTAACAAAATTACTATTGTACTTTTCTAATGTCTGATAGTAATCTTCTTCCCCTGAATCAATGCCACGATCATATGACCTGAATGGCATATAAAAATCTGTAAGCCCAAGAGAAAATAATAATTTTTCTTTAATCAGAGGAAATTTTGAAATGGAAAACAGACTTACTTCAAAATCTCCCTTAAAGAAAGTTTTAGCCATCAGGAGATCGGTGTTTTTATAAACATTTGAAATTGATGCCGCAATCGGCACCCCGGTCCCTATCCCTTCAACCACAATAGGCAGAGGAGCAACTAGCCAACCTATTTCATTATCTGCATCCGATGTTGATCTCTCCGGTGGAAAATCAATAGAAAAAACTATTGAAGGCAGCAAAAAGAAGCAAAGAAACAACAATCTTATTTTTCTGTTCAAAAATGATCCATTGCCGAATGCAGGCACAGTAATTACAGTAAGTATCTTTGAAAATAATTTATCCATTTTCTATTGCCTTAATTTTCTCAGCTAAAACATATAACAGTTTGGCCTGTATTTGTAATATCACCGGCCCGTTTTACTAGACCGTTAATAGCCTTCAGTGCTTTTGAAAGCTTATCAAGCCCTTTTTTCTTCGGTCCTTCTTTATTTACTGTAGCAGCAATTATGATTTCAATTTGAGTACTTCGCGTTGGGAGCATCTCCTTTTGTTAGGTTAAGGCCACTCAGCAACTTGGAAGACAATTTGACCTTAGTCAAATTGTTGATCTCCAATTTAAGTTTATTTTGTTAGCTGCCATTTTATTTACCGGTTTAGGTTATCATGCTATCGTATTTTTTTACTGTGTCATTTCTTTTGAATAGAGAATTATTTTTAAGATCTGGCTAATATTATTAAAGTTTATCTCTGATGTTGAAACAACAAATTGTGGAGCAATAAATATTTACGAATTCATCATTTATGTTCCGGTAAAACAAATTGGGGTTTTCTGCCTGCTATTCCACGTAAAAGACGTCCTAATAAATCGGCCCCAGTGATGATCCGTTTTTCCGTATTCCAACATAAAATCAGATCATTGTCAATAACGTCATCTTCAGAGTGTTCAGGATGTACTCGTAGTTTTTGAATTACTTCACCCAACGGTGTAACCGCATCTGAGACCACAATCGGACGATGACAATAGGAATAAGGCCGAAAAGGTTCAACCCCAAATAACGCGTCACGTAAAAACAAATCCGCATTTATCACCAATCCGGGCACACCTTCTTTTGAAGTCAAAATCACCCATTTTTTCCCTGATTCCTGTACCTGAAGCAAAAAAGGATCATCCGGATTTCTTTGAAATGCAGGAAAGACAGGCAGATCAAATTCTGTCTCAAGAGGAATAATACTGACAGGATCAACCAACTCTCCCTCATCTCCTACCGGCAAATCATCTATACTTAAAAAATTAAGTGCGCCTGTCCCTTCAAGACGGCTGATGTCAGAATCCCGCGATTCCATATGTTTTTGGAGCATGATGCGGAAATCTTCCTCTTTAAAATAAAGAACACCTTCTTCCCCTAGCCATTTGTCCAGCAGCAACGCAGTTGGTTTACTTACCGGATACAGGATAAATCTATAAAATTTTATTACCGGAACCAGAATAATTCCCATTCGCAACGCATTTCGGGAAAAATACGCTTGAGGTAAAATTTCACCAAAAAGAGTGATGCAAATGGATGAAAATAAAAATGCCCAAAGTCCAGCTAGGACTGAATCTGTTAAGAGAGTCAAAAGGACATTGATGCTTACATTGCCCCAGAGCAGGGTTGTCAAAAGCAAATTCGCGTCCTCTCTCAGTTTGAGAACTTGAACAGCAGCCTGATTTCCTGACTCAACCTCTATTTCAAGCTTCAAGCGGCTCAAACCGAATAACCCCAGAGTCAGGCCGGAAAATAAAGCAGATTGAGTTAAACAAAAGAAAATACCTACCAAAAGGGCTAGGTCCATACGAAAGTAATTTAGTTTTTAAACATTTACATGATCTGCATTTACAATTAAATATGATTGATACATTAACAGCTCTTATAAAGTTCTCAAGGTTTTTCCGTGTGAACACCTCCAATATTAGAAAATATATTCAATGCATAAATTGGACTCCAAAAATGATAAAAAGTACTTAGGGTGTAGTTTCAATAATACGGAGACACCCATGGACAGATTAAAGTACTGCAAGAAATTGAAGGCTCGAATTGGGCTTGCTCCAAATGAAGGTTAAGCAAAGAAAGCAGGATTATCCTCCTACATTTGGTGCACATGAAAACCAAATAAGTATCTGCATGAAGCAGTTGCTTGATGCCTTTCCTGCTGCTTTTTGCAATGGGGAGGATAAAGACACTGATAAAATAGAGATGCCGCAGCATGATGAAGGCATATTTGAACCGCAAAGGCATTTATGTAAACCGCAAAAGGATCCAACGCTTGATGGGTTTAATGGGCATGGAGTCAGTAATCCAAGCCGAATACCAGTATGCAATGCAAAGGACATAAGGTGCATCCTTATCTGCTGAAAAAAATATCGATCACCGAACCCGCTCAGCTGTAGTGCTCCGACATGACTTACATAAGTCTGAATCACCACTTTGTTTATCAGACAGCATTAATGGATTGTGGTAGTCTCTATATGTTGTCCTGGGAAGTCTATGTGACCATGGATGCTGATTTCTGCGTTAAGGACTTGAAGAGTAACCTTGCGTAAACATTAGACACCTGAGATATTAAAGACAGACTATTGAGTACAATATACCGGTAAGCCATTCACTGGTGTATTAAAAAACCATAGCATTAAAATCAGCATGCAAGGTAAAGGATTCTGTCTGGATAACATTTCCCATCAAACGATTATGAATGGCCCTAAAGTACATGTAGATTTTTCTGGAAGAGTTGAAACTGTTCAGGAATTACTCTCAGTGCTAAATAATTATTTTTGTGTTTTACAATTAGACACAAAGACTTGATATTTAAGGAAATAAAATTAGGTTATGGCATTAACTAAACAATCTTATGATTTGAGTTGATTTTCCATAAATATGTATTTAACATGATCGCATGCTGATATTTTTCTATTTTTTTAAAAAAGGGTTGATCATTAGCTTTTGCTAAAGTAGATTAAGACCCAAAAAATTTTATTTTTTTTAAAATTTGAAGAATAATTATTGTTTTTTTATTTACACCAAAACACTTTAATTGGAGACTGAACATGCTTAAGTATACTTTGACAGTATTGATTCCCCTTAGTATTATTTTTTTAGCTGGATGTACTCCTAAAGGAATATCACCGATTCCTAAGAATTTTATTGGAGATATAGATGAGATTCGTCCTCTGACGGCTGAAGAATTGGCTGATAACAAAAAAACAATAAATAACTACAATCAGAAATTAAAACTTTTAGAAAAAAGAGCTTCGGAAGATGTTGCACAGAAAAAAGAATTGCTTAAGGAAAAGGAAGTTGTAGAAAAGGCTAAGAAGCAATTGTCTGAATTAACCCAAAAAATTGTTAAAAAAAGACGTAAAAATCTCTTAAAAAAAGAAGTTGAAAAAATTGCAGATTCCGTCAAAAAAGGATTTACAGAAAAAGATATCGTGCAAATCTTAGAAAAAGTTGCTGACGGTATTATTACTGAGGAAGAAGCAAAGAGACAACTCAAGGAAAAAACTGACTTAAGCGATGACAATATTAGAAAGATTATTGCAAAAACCAAATCAATCCAAAAAGATTCAGAGATACTTTCTGAGAAACTAGCAACTGCTTCCTCTGAAGAGATTGAAGAAATCTTAAGAGATGCCGGCGGCGTTTCAGAAACAGACATATTGGCTCTTGTAGAGAAGAAAAAAGAAGTTGAGTTAATTGAAGTATCGTTTCTGGAACGAACAATGAGCAAACTATATAGTCGCCTTGTTCGTGATCGAGAACTTGGTGTTGAAGAAGCTTTCTGTCTCAATATTGAAGGAATTTTAGACCATCTATTGGTTCCTCCATCTTATTTTGATACCGACAAACATAGTATTGATGATTATCTAGACCAAATTAGTAATTCTTTTGAATTGCTTCAGCCAATTCTAGATGAGTATCCGGATGTTGTAGTCAGTTTGGAAGGTAACGCTGATGAGCGTGGCACGATTGAATATAACAAAGCTCTAAGTGACCGTCGCTGGGAAACGCCTACAAAGGTTTTACAAGCTCTTTATTTTGATGAGGAGAGAACACTAGGCGTAGGTCGCAGTGAACAATGCCCACTACCACGCGTAGAAGGAACATCAACTAATGACTGGTGGTCAAAAAACCGGCGCACAGATTACATTTTTAAGTTGAAATAACGAGAAATTATGGAGTTTAACGATTTTGTAAATGCTGTCCTTCACGGGGGGGTAATTACGCTTTCTATTTTTATTTTGCTAGTTCTCCTATCAGTCGTAACCTGGGGGATCATAATTGGAAAAAGCATTCAATTAAGGAAAGAAAATCTGAGTAGCGGCAAATTTGTTAAAGTATTTAATAAAGCTAAAAACCTAAAAGAATTTTTACCTATTAACAATAAGCGTGCAGAGGTGAACTATGATTTAGGGATTTTGTTTGAAGAACTCATGAATGAGTGTCAACAATTTACAGAGATGTTTCCAGAAGCAAAATGGAAATTTACTGTTGACAAGGGTCTTCCAGCTCACTTGGATGAGATGCTAGTCCGAACAATGGACAGAGTTAATCTGCAAATGCGAGAACGTCGCGAAAAAAGCTTAGCATACTTAGCAACTATATCCAATATAGCTCCATTCCTTGGAGTGTTAGGTACAGTAATAGGGATAATAAATGCCTTCACAGCAATAGGAAAAATGGGGTCCGCTGAACTTGCAGTAGTAGCTCCTGCAATTTCAGAAGCTTTGATTGCTACCGCACTAGGAATTTCTGTTGCCATTCCATCTTCAGTAGGTTTTAATATTTTTCAATATCGAGTTGAAATTCTAGCACAGAAATTTGATCGTTTTTCTAATATTTTCAGAAACAGACTTGAAAATGAGCTAGTTTCAGAACATGAATCTGCATCTGATTATGAATCTTTTTAATGTCTCAGTTTTTTTAGATGTAGACAAATGATTAAAGGAACAGGCGGGAAAAAAATAATTTCGGAAATAAATATCACCCCTTTGGTTGATACCCTCTTGGTCTTGTTGATCATTTTCATGGTTACGGCTCCAGCAATGACTCGCTCGATAGGCATACAACTGCCTGAACCAAAAAATAGTTCCGCTGCGGAACGAATTTCACCAAATAAAAAGAATTTCGCTGTAATAGGAATTAATGCTAATAAGCAGTTTATTTATGAAAAAATCGAATATTCACAGGAAGACTTTTTTCAGAAATTTCCGAAGCTTATTGAGATCGTTGAACCAGAAAAAATTTATCTTCACGCAGATAAACAAGTTCTATACGAACAAATAATAGAACTTATGACATTTTTAAAAAGCCAAGGCCATGAAAAAATAGGGTTGGTGTTTCAGGAAAAATAAAAAGTGGATAGTAAGAGCTCTGTTGGAAAGAAGCACATAACATCTGCTAGAAATTCAGGGCTGGCATTTTCATTTGCCATCCATGTTTTTTTGGGTTTAGGCTTGGCGGTCTTAAATACTGAATTTATTAAACCGAATGAATTTGAGTCACTTGAAGAACAATCTGTAGATGTTGATACTCTTTCAGCTGATGAACTCCAGGCATTAATTACGTTATTAGATTTAAATACACAAGTTTCAGACAAAGGGACAAGCGTACCTTCCACATTATCCGATAAGAAAAATGAATCAAAACCCACAAATCTTATACATGCCTCTGAAGAAATAGTAATTCCAGAACCGAAACCAGAACCGAAACCAGAACCGAAACCAGAACCGAAACCAGAAC
>ERZ1049444.2010-NODE-2010-length-14091-cov-7.241878_pt1 | contig 14091 bp, 16 predicted proteins | sample MGYA00383101_ERZ1049444 | MGnify/ENA primary metagenome ERZ1049444 (study PRJEB29581, sample SAMEA5548371) | metagenome | biome: marine; feature: coastal; material: water | depth 50 m | study: Short-term variability in the microbial, nano- and picoplankton...
AAAATTAAAAAAAAATTATATAATTTTTTTAACTTATTTATCGTTAGTGGGTGCTGGTATAGTTAATAGTTTTAATTGTAAGTTTTATATCTTTTCTTATTAGTTTTTTTTTAATATTTTATTTTTTACAAAAATAAAATATTATTATCTTTATTAAATATTTTGGTGGTTAGAGTGATAGTTTGTGGATCTATAAGTCACGGGTTCAAATCCCGTTTACCGCCCTTTAATTATTTGTTATTATTTATTTTTGAGTTAATTTTTAAAATTATATGATTAATATGTTTAGTCCATTAGAACAATTTGAAATTGGTATTTTTTATTCTTTTTTTGTAAATATTTTTACAAATTTAAGTTTTTTAGTTATTTTTTTTTTTATTTCTTTAAATTTATTGGGTATAGGTATAATGAAAACTAAATATTGCCTGATTCCCCCTGACCCTGAAAAGATTGTGATGGATTTTTTTACTAATTTACGTAGTAATTATAATGAGTATTTAATTAATACTTCAAATATTCCTTCAAATATTCCTGATGATGATTCGTCAAGAATATTTTTACTATTAGTTTTTTTTAGTTTTACTTTATGTGCGGTTGGATATTATTATTATTATTATAATTCGTCTGAAAAAGTTAAAGAATTAGAGTATTTATTTGAAAGAGATTTAAACGGTATTTATATTCCTTTAACAATCGATGAAATAAAAAATGATAATTTCGATGTATGTATGGAAATTAAAAATTTTTGTAAGTCTATTAATAATAAAATTGATAGTTTTTGTGATGATTTTTTAGGAAGTTCAAGTGATCATTTTAAAGATCTTCTTAAAGTAAAAATAAATACTTGTGTTGAGATGATCTTAGAGACTTCTTCTTTTGATGATGATTTGGGAAAATTTATTGGTTTAAAAATTTTTGGTATTTTTATAATGAATGTTTTACTTCCCGGTCTTGAGACCATATATGATCCTACTTTATTTGCAGAGATAAATGAAGATGAGGTTTTAAATTTTATAGATAACTTAATTTTAATTTTTAAATCTCATTTTCGTTTAGAAGTTAAAACTCTTTTAGCAAAAATAAAAGGGAAATCTGATCTTATAATAAATGCTGGTAGTGATCAGGGTGAATCAGATTTTTTTGATGGTAGTGAGGAAATATTACCTTAAAAGTTTAAGGTAATATTTTATGCCTAAAACTACACGTAAATGGAAATTATCGATCGACTTCTCCAAAAACAATATCTAAAGTTCCAATAATAGCTACGACATCAGCTAATAAATGATTTTTTGTCATATAATTTAAAGCCTGTAAATGAGTAAAACCTGGTGCTTTAATTTTACATCTATAAGGTTTATTAGTTCCGTCAGAAATTAAAAAAATACCAAATTCTCCTTTAGGAGCTTCTGTTGCTATATAAGTTTCATTTTTTGGTATAGAAAAACCTTCACTATAGTATTTAAAATGGTGAATTAAAGATTCCATAGAATTTTTAATATTTTTTCTAGAAGGCGATATTACTTTTTTATTATTACTTTTAATATTCCCTTCTGGAATATTATTTAAACATTGTAGAATTAAATAAATACTTTGACGCATTTCTTCAATTCTAAGACAATATCGATCGTAACAATCACCGTTAGTACCTATAGGTACTTCAAAATCTAATTGATCATATATTTCATAAGGTGTATTTTTACGTAAATCCCAAGATATTCCAGAACCTCGTAACATAACTCCACTAAAACCTAATTTAATAGCGTCGTCAGCAGTTATAATACCAATATCAACTAAACGTTGTTTCCATATTCTATTATTAGTTAACATTTCATCTATTTCATTTAATCTTATTGATAATTGTTGTATATAAATATATAGATCATCTAAAAATCCTAATGGTAAATCATAATTAACTCCACCGGGTCTTATATAATTCGCATGTAATCTAGCTCCGGATACTCTTTCATAAAATTCCATTAATTTTTCTCTTTCTTCGAATGACCAAAGCATTGGGGTCATAGCTCCTACATCTAAAGCATGACAACCTACTGCTAATAAATGATTTAAAATTCTAGTAATTTCACAAAAAATTACTCGTATGTATTGAGCTCTTAAAGGTATTTTTAAATTTAATAATTTTTCAATCCCTAATGAATACGTATGTTCTTGAGCCATCATTGAAACATAGTCTAACCGATCTAAATAGGGTAAAGCTTGTAAATAAGTTTTAGATTCCATAAGTTTTTCAGTACCTCTATGTAATAAACCTATATGTGGATCTGCTTTTTTAACAACTTCCCCCTCCAATTCTAAAATTAATCGTAAAACACCGTGTGCAGCGGGATGTTGTGGACCAAAATTAATCGTAAAATTTTTAATATTTGTTTTTAGTTGCATATTATTAAATTTAAAATATAATTATTTTCTTATTTTTTGTTTTTTTTTTACTAAAAATTAATGATGAGAGGGAGGCTTGAACTCCCGACAACTGAGTTATGATTCCAGTGCTCTACCAACTGAGCTATCTCATCAAATTATTATTTTTGAACTAATTTAAAAATCCAAAAAAGAATAATAATTAAAAATAAATCATAATATAAATTAAAAAAACATAAAAATAAACAAATAATCATATTAAATGCATAAATTACAATTAAACCTGTATGCATATTTTTAAACCTTTTACTAATTTTATATATTATTGTTGAAATTTGTTTAGGTCCTAAAATTTCTAAAAAACCTTTATCAATTATTTTATAAGATGTATGATAGATAAAGTTTAAAAAAGATTCAGCAATAAATTCATTATAGATTTTATCAAAAAACCATTTTTTATTTAAAAAAATATAAAGGTTTTTAAATAAAATCTTTATATTAAAAATTTTAGATTGGATGTTAGAATATAAAAACCAACTTAATCCAGCTCCACCAAAAACAAAAATATTTGGTAGTAATTTAATATAGATTGGTAAAAACTCTCCTTCAATTGTAAATGAATTTGATGGTAAAATAAATAACGAATTATTCCAAAAAGGTGATCCTAACCCTATAAACATATCTTTAAAAAAATATCCAAAAAAAATACTACCTAATAATAAACAAATAAAAGGAAAATACATTGCAATTGATGGTTCATGTGCTTTTTTAATTATTACTTTAAATGCGTTTGTTCTTATAATAAATGTTAGATATATTAATCTTATTGAATAAAAAGATGTAAAGAAAGCTGTAAAAGAACCTAAAAAATAAGCAAAATGACTAATACAAGTATATTTTGCAAAAGCTATTTCTAGAATAGCATCTTTTGAATAAAATCCTGTTAAAAAAGGAAAACCCATTAAAGAAAATGATCCAATTGCCATAGCACTATAAGTAAAAGGTAACATTTTTCTTAAACCACCCATTTTTCTAAAATCTTGTTCATCATTCATTGCATGAATAATAGAACCGGCACTTAAAAATAATAAGGCTTTAAAGAAAGCATGATTAAATAAATGAAAAACTCCTACAGAATAATGAGATAAACCACAAATAAAAATCATATAACCTAATTGACTACAGGTTGAATAAGCAATAACTTTTTTAATATCATTTTGAACTAATGCTGTAGTAGCTCCAAAAAATGCTGTTAATGCTCCAATAATTGTAATTATAATAAGAACTGTTGGACAATATTCAAAAATTGCTGAACATCGCGCTAATAAAAAAACTCCAGCGGTAACCATTGTCGCAGCATGAATTAATGCAGAAACTGGTGTTGGTCCTTCCATAGCATCTGGTAACCAAGTATGTAAACCTAATTGTGCAGATTTACCAATAGCTCCAATAAATAAAAAAAATGTTCCTAATGTTAAAATATTAAACTCTAAATTAAAAAAATAAAATGATTTATTAATTAATAATGGAATTAATGAAAAAATGGTTGAATAATCAATAGATTTACAATAATTAAAAAAAATCATAATACCTAAAGCTAAACCAACATCACCTATTCTATTTATAACCATTGCTTTAATTGCGGCTTTATTAGCTTGTAAACGTGTATACCAAAAATTAATTAATAAATATGAACATAAACCAACACCTTCCCATCCAACAAAAAGTTGAAGAAAATTATCTCCAGTTACTAAAATTATCATAAAAAAAGTAAATAATGAAATATATGATAAGAAACGTACAATATGTGGATCTTCAGACATATAAGAGGTTGAAAATAAATGAACTAATGATGAAATTGATGTAATTACAACTAACATAATTACAGTTAATGTATCAAAATAAAATCCCCAATTTGCACTAAACATATCAGAACTAATCCATGAAAGTAATGTAAAATAACATGGACTATTAGATAATGCGACTTCATAAAATGTGAAAACTGATATTAAAAATGAAATAAATACTAATGAAGTAGTTATTATCGAAGCACCGAATTTCCCTAAAAATCGACCAAATAATAAACATATTAATGAACCTATTAAAGGTAAAAAAACTAAAATAATATACATGTGTTATTTATATTTTAAATAAAAATAGTTTGGAATTTGAACCCGTTTATTATAATATTATAATGAAAACTAATTTTTATCTTTTTTTTTTTTTAGATCTACATCCATTATAAGAAATTTGTGTTACATTTATTATATGAGTTAAAAAAAATATTTTTTTTTTTTTAATATTTTGAATTATTGCCCGTCGTGCAGGACCTTTACCTTTTATTAAAATACGTAAATATTGAATTTTTAATTCTTTTAATTTTAAAAGAATTAAATCACTAACAATTTTACCAGCATAACGTGATCCTTGCTGTTTACCTTTTAAATTTAAAGAACCTCCTGAAGCCCAACATAATAATTTACCCGATTTATTATAAGCAAAAATAAAAATATTATTATATTTAACTTTAATATAAAGTGTAACTTCTAAAAATTGATATAAATGAAAATTTCTATCTAAAAAAGATTTATTTTTAAATATTTTATTAATTTTTTTTCTTATTAAAAATTGTTTTTTTTTTTTATTAATAGTTTTATTTTGATTTTTTTTTAATAAATTAAAAAATTTTTTAACAAAATTTTTTGATTTATTAAAAAAAGGTTTTTTATTTAAATTTTTATCAACAGTAGTTAATTTTGAATTTAATAAATCTTTTTTTTGAATTAATTGTTTAATTTTACTATTATAAAAATTATGTTTTTTATAATATAATTTTAAACATTTTTTAAAACTATAGTACCATTTTTTTTTTGTAAATTTCCATTTTTTAAATGTAGAAATTCTATTATTAAAACTATATGAAAAATTTGAATTATTAAAAAATCCTAAAATTAATTTATTAGTAGAAAAATTTCGTTGATTAAATCGTTGTTTATATAATTTTTTTTGAGTTTTTGCATTACTATGACTTCGTTGACCTCTAACAGATAATCCTTTAAAATGTCGTAAACCTCTATAATTTCTAATACTTATTAAATGAGAAATATTAAATTTTAATTTTTTTTTTAAATCTTTTTCAATTTTAATTTTTTGTTTTCTTATATATTTTAAAATATTAAACCAATCAGTTTGTGTTAAATTTTTTACACGAATTTTTTTTAAAAATCCAAAATGTCTACAAATTTTTTCTGCATTACTATTACCAATACCATAAATTTTAATAAGTCCTTGATTTATTAAAAGATTATTTGAAATTTTTTTTCCTAAAAGATAAACCATTATTATATTATTAACCTCAAAACTTATAATTTTAATAAAAACCAAAAAAAAGGTCCTTGTAAAAGATTTAATAAATTTGTATATTTTAAATCTTTTTTTAAATATTTTAATATATATATAAATTTATTAAATGTTATAAAATAATTTTTTTTTTTATTATTTAAACAAAAAATACCTATAATATTTTTTAATTCTTTTAAATGTTGTTGAACATTTTCACCATAAATTAATAATATATTTCCATTAAATATATTATTATTATATTTACGTAATAACGAATTCTTAAATTTTATATTTTTAATATTATTATTAATTAAAAATTTAGAATTTTTTTTTTCAAAACAATAAATATAAATTAAAGGATATTCATTTAATAATCTTATTAATTTTTTTTTTTTATATAAAACTTTCATAAATTTTATTAATAAAAAACTATAATATTGTACTTAAAGAAATTCTAAATAGTTTAAATTATAAAGAAAGAAGTAAAAGTGAAATTATAGTATAAATTATAAATGATAATTTAATATTAAAAACATAATTTAAAAAATCAAACCATAGTTTAAACTCTAATTTTAAATAATTTAATGAATAAATTATTAAGTTTAATTTATTTTTAAAAATTTCAAATAATTTATTATTACAATAAAAAATATTTGAAATATATAATCTTTTATTATGATCAATTATTAATGACTCCGAACGTAAAATTAAATTAAATAACCAAGTCTTTCTAAAAAAACTAGCACGTAAAATTGTTAATTTATTAAAAATTGATAAATAAAAATAAAAAAAAGTAAAACTTAAAAATAAATAAAAAAATTCAGACAAAAAAATACTATTATCAAATTGTGGCATATTAAAATATATTTAAAATTAATAATTATAATAATTTATATTATAATCTTATAGAAACTATTGAAAAAACTTTATTTAATATTAGAACCATCTAAAATGAGTAATTGCACGGTTTTCATAAGCTTTTTTAATAAATTCTTTTTTATATTTTATAGAAAAACCTCTTTTTTTATAATATATATTTAAAATCTCATTAGTAAAAGTTTTTATAAAATTTGAATTATTATTATTTTTAACAGATTTTATTATCCACATTAAAACTAAAAATAATTGTTTCTTTTTATTTAATGGTACAGGAACTTCGTAAACTTTACCAGCTTTTCTGATTTTAACAACCTTAACATAAGGTTTTAATTTTTTTATACATGATAAAATTATAAAAAAAGGTGATTTTTTTGTAATTAATTTTAACCGTATTAAAATTTTTAATAAAATTGAATATGCTTTTGTTTTTTTACCTTTTTTATTTAATAAATTAATAAATTTATTAAATATATATCGTTTTTGTACTAATTTTAAACGTGTTTGATAACGAATTTTTTTATTTTTAAAACGTAATTTACGTTTTAAAAAATATTTACGTTTTTTTTGATTTAATGCTAATTCTCTAAAATTTTTAATTTTATTTACATTTTCAATAATATTATTATAAGTCATATTATTTTTTTTTACTTCCATATTTAGATCTAGATTGTTTTCGACTACTTAAACCTTTTAAATCATAAACACCATGAACAACTCTATATTTTATACCAGGTAAATCTTTTATTCGACCACCACGAATTAAAACATTAGAATGTTCTCGTAAATTATGACCTTCCCCCGGAATATAAACAGTAACTAAATGTTGATTTGATAATTTAACTCTTGCAACTTTTCGAATTGCCGAATTAGGTTTTCTTGGTGTTTGAGTAAACACTCTAACACAAATACCACGTCTATTTGGAATATTTTGTAATTCTTTTTTTACTTTTTTATGAATTTTTTTTTTCCTAATATTTCTATTTAATTGATTAAATGATGGCATATTTAAAATATTTATAAAATTTTAAAAAAAGAATTATTAAAATTTCGTGAAATTTGTTGATATATTATTTGATTTTTAATTAATTTATAAGGTTCTAAAACTAATGAAACTGATCCTAACATAGCAATAAATAGAATAATTCCAGAAATTAATAAAGCAATAAAATATTTAGTAAAAATTGAAAATCCAATTATAACTAATGGATTCGTTTTAATGATAGTACTAATATAATATTCGGAAATATCAACTAAAAAATTTAAATTAAAAAAAATATTTAAATAATTAATAAATAAAAAAATACTAGCTATTATAAATAAAAGAGAATAAAATAAAAAATTATTAGTTTTAATAAAAATTCTTGAATTTAACATCATAATTACAAATAAAAATAAAACAGATAATGCACCAACATATATACTAATAAAAATTAAAGAAATATAATCTAATCCAAACTGAATTATTAAAGTTGCAGATAAAAAAAAAACAACAATTAAAGATAAAATACTATATAATGTATTTTTTGATAAAATTAAATTTAATGCAAAAAAAAAAAGTAACAAACTATTTATTATAAATAAAATCATAATTATATCTATTTATTTTAAAGATAAGAAATTTGAACTCTAAACTATATTATAATATAGACCACTTTAAAAAAATTATAATTTTTTATAAATTTATTGGAAAAGGTTCGATTCGAACGAACGAAGAATAAATTCAATAGATTTACAGTCTACCGCCTTTGACCACTCAGCTACTTTTCCATTTAATAATTACATCCTATAGGAGTCGAACCTATGACATTCAACTTAGAAGGCTGCTGCTCTATCCAACTGAGCTAAGGATGCATTAAAAAAAAACTAATCGGATAGAGTAGGATTTGAACCCACGATATTTAAAAAAATATGCCAGTTTTCAAGACTGGTGCCATAAACCACTCGGCCATCTATCCATATATTAAATATTTTAGTTATATAACTATAACTAATAAAAATTATTTTTTAAACCAATTTAAAAATTGAATACCACCTAAAAGAATACCTCTACCTACAAAAGGAGATACAGTTTTATTAACTTTTAAAGTTTTAATGAAACTTGGATATACTTTTTTCATATATTTAATAAAAAAAGTTTCATATAATTTAACAATATTTTCTTGACCATCTAAAACACCAGACATAGCAACAAAAATAATTAAAATTTGATCTTCAACAGGCATCGGAGAAAATTGATTTTGATTTAAAATTTTAGTTAAAACTAAACCTCTTTCAATTAATTTTTTAGTTACAGGATCTAAATCAGAACCGAATTGTAAAAAAGCTTCAACATCTCTAAATTGAGCTAAATTTAGTTTTAAATTACCAGCAACTTGTTTCATAGCTTTAACTTGAGCAGCAGATCCAACTCGACTTACAGATAATCCAACACTAATAGCTGGAATTTGACCTTTATTAAATAAACCAGTTTCTAAAAAAATTTGACCGTCAGTAATTGAAATTACATTAGTTGGAATATAAGCAGAAACATCTCCAGCTAAAGTTTCAATAACTGGTAATGCAGTTAAAGAACCCCCACCTAAAACTTTAGACATTTTAGCAGCTCTTTCTAATAAACGAGAATGAATAAAGAAAACATCTCCAGGATAAGCTTCACGTCCTGGAGGTCTTCTTAATAATAATGACATTTGTCTATAAGCAACAGCTTGTTTACTTAAATCATCATAAATAATTAAAGCATGTTGTCCGTTATTTCTAAAATGTTCTCCAATGGTAGCTCCAGAATAAGGTGCTAAAAATTGTAAAGGTGCAGAATTTGATGCTGTAGCTGCAACAATAATAGTATAATCTAAAGCATTATTTCTTTTTAATTGTTCAACAATTTGAACAATAGTTGATCTTTTTTGACCAACACCTACATAAATACATTTTACAACATCATCAACATTTGAAAATTTTTGATTAATTATAGTATCAATAGCAATAGCAGTTTTACCAGTTTGTCTATCTCCAATAATTAATTCTCTTTGACCTCTTCCAATAGGAATTAAACTATCTATAGCTTTTAATCCAGTCTGTAAAGGTTCAGATACTGATTCTCTAGCAAGAATTCCTGGTGCTTTTAATTCAACACGTCTTTTTTCAACATTAGTTAATTTAACACCACCATCTATAGGTTCACCTAAAGAATCAACAACCCTTCCTAATAATTCATTACTAACTCCAATATCTACAATAGAATTTGTTCTAATAACTAACATACCACTTTTAACTGATTGTTCATTACCAAAAACAACAATACCTACAGTATTATATTCTAAATTTAATACCATCCCTTTAATTGCATTATTATTATTTAAAATAATATCATCTACACTTAAAGACTTTAAATCTGATTCATTTAATTTATTATCAAGTAATGAACCAAACATAACCATTTCCCCAGCTTGAACATTTTTTAATCCATGTACTCGAGCAATACCATCTGCAATAGAATGAACATACCCGATTTCAAAAAAATTTATAGTAGTTTTTTTATTAAGATTAACCATAAAAGAAAAAATTAAAAAAAAAAAATTAGACTTTTTTTAATTTTAAATATAATTTAAACTTTAATATAATTATATATACGAGATTCTTGTGAAAGTTCAAGAGGTATTTTTACTACAGTTTTATCAAAATCACTATATAATAAATCATAAAAACCAGTTATAGGAAAATCTTTTCTAAGAGGGTGTTGATCAAAACCATAATCAGTTAATATTTTTCGTAAATCTGGATGAGCATAAAAAAAAATACCAAACATATCCCAAACTTCACGCTCAAACCATACAGAATTAACAAAAATTTTAGATATCGAATGAACAACTTGATTTTCACAAGTATAAACTTTTATAAACAATCGTTGATTATATGAAATTGATAATAACTGATAAACTATTTCAAATCTTTTACTTTGTTCGGGATAATCTACACCACAAATATCAACTAATAAATCAAAACGACAATTTTCATGATTTTTTATAAAAAACATAAAATTTGTTATTAAATTTAATGGTATAGTTACAACAATTTCATTTTTAATTGAAATAATTTCATCAAAAGGCATACAATTTTTTAACATTTTAACATAATTATTTAAAAACATATTTAATGTAAATATTTACTATCATGTAAATACATAGTACATAAAAGAGTAAATACATATGCTTGAATAACAGCAACCCCAAATTCTAATGCCATTAACATTACAACTAATATTAAACATGGTAAAACAATAATAGGAATTAAAAAGATAAAAAAATGAGTAGTCTTAATAGTTAATAAAAACCTATTAAAACTAAAAATAACCGCTAATAAAGTATGACCTGCCATAATATTAGCAAAAAGCCGTACTGATAAACTAATAACTCTAAAATTATAAGAAATAAATTCAATTAAAATTAAAAGTGAAGAAAGTGCAAAAGGTACACCAGAAGGTAATAATAAAGTTAATAAAAACGAAGTATGAATTCTATATCCAATAATATTTAATCCTAAAAAAATACAAAAAGCAATCCCAAAAGTTACAGCTAAATGACCTGTAACTGTAAACGTATAAGGAAAAACACCAACGATATTTGAAAATAAAACAAAAATAAAAATTGTATAAAGTAATATAAAATAAATAATATCAGACCAACTTAAATTAGTTTTTAATAAATTTAAAATAAATACAATAATCTGTTCCATAAAATTTTGAATAGGATTTGAAAAAACTTTTTCATCTTTTTCAGAAAAAATCCATACTTTAATAATATAATAAATAAAACAAGTAATAAAAATAAAAAAACTTAAATTTGTAAAAGATAAATCTAAAACTAAAAAAGAATTAGTAAAAGTATTTACAAAAAAAGAATAAAAAATACCAATTTCAAATTGTTCTAATGGACTAAACATATTAATCATATAATTTTAAAAATTAACTCAAAAATAAATAATAACAAATAATTAAAGGGCGGTAAACGGGATTTGAACCCGTGACTTATAGATCCACAAACTATCACTCTAACCAACTGAGTTATAACCGCCAAAATATTTAATATATTTATTTTAAAATACCTAATAAAGATAATAATTTTTGTGATTCTAAATAATTTTTTTTATTTGTTACAAAAGTAATTCCTAAAAAGGGTAAAATATCAAAAAAATCGAAAAATTTTTCGATTTCTGGAAAAGCATAAAGTTCCGAAATTCGTAAAGAAATAGTCTTAATATCTAATGAATTTTTTTTTGAACGCCAATTATATTTTAATTTATATATATTAATTAAATTAAATTTATTTAAAAAATTAAACATATTTTTATTTCGTAATGTAATCTTTGAACTAATAACCATACCTTTTCTAACTTTTAATATCATAACTGATTTTTTTGAATTAATTAAAAAACTTTTTTTTTGAGATATTAAACTTAAAGCTAAACATCCAGGTATTATTTTTTTTGAATTAATCGCAGCATCTTTAATACTAAAATGCAAAATAATTTTTTTTAAATTTGAAATTTCTCTAATATTCTTATAATTACAAATTAATAACATTTTATCTAAAATAAAAGTATTGACAAAGTTTTTCATTATATTATTTTTGAACTTATAGTTAATATTTTAATAAATTTTTTATTTTTTAATTCTTTTACTAAAGGACATAAAATACGTGTTCCAATTAATTTTTCATTTGACATTGTTAATAAAACAATACTATTTTTATTAAAAATTAATTTAGAACCATCATTTCTTAAAATACCCTTTTTTGTTTGAACAATTAAACCTTTATATAAATTATGATTTTCAATTTTTAATTTTAATAGAGGATTTCTATTTTTAATTTTTTGCATTGAAATTAAAATTTTATCACCAATATTACCACCCCTATTACCGTATACGTGAATACATTTCGCTAAACGTCCACCACTATTATCAACAACCTTTAAAAAAGTTTCCTTTAATATCACATAAATAAGATATTTATACATTTATAGCTCAATCGGATAGAGCGACGGACTTCGGATCCGTAGGTTATAGGTTCAAATCCTATTAAATGTAAACTAACCCCTTAAATATATAGTATGGTTACTAAAAATATTACTTCTAACTCTAAAAAATAAAACTAAAATAGCTAACCCTATAGCGGCTTCTGCAGCTGCTACAGTCAAAATAAATAACGCAAAAATTAAACCTACGATATCATTTAAAAACAATGAAGAAAAAATAAAATTTAAATTAATAGCTAATAATGAAAGCTCAATAGAAATTAACGTTATAATAATATTTTTATTATAATTAAAAACTATTCCACAAACCCCTAAAATAAAAAGTATAATAGCTAAAAAATTAATATTTGAAAATAAAATAAAACAAGTAATCATTATATATTAAATAAAATAATAAAAGAACTTAAAAATATTGTCCAAGCTAAAGTAAACGGACAAAAAATTTTCCAACCTAATCGCATTAATTGATCATACCGATACCGAGGTAATGCAGCACGAGCCCAAATAAAAATAAATATAAAAAACATGGATTTAAACCCAAAAATAAACGGATTTAAAAAATTAAAATCAATTAAAAAAAACCAACCACCACAAAAAAAAATAACAGCAATACAACTCATTAATAACATACTAGCGTACTCCCCTAAAAAAAATAAAGCAAAACTCATTCCTGAATATTCAACATTATAACCTGAAACTAATTCAGATTCAGCTTCAGGTAAATCAAAAGGATGTCTATTAGTTTCAGCTAACATAGAAATAATAAACATAATAAACATTGGAAATAATGGAATACAATACCATAAATTTTTTTGTGCTGTAACAATAGTAATTAAATTTGAAGATCCCGATAATAAAACTAATGATATAACTATAAAACCAATTGAAATCTCATATGAAATCATTTGAGCTACGGTTCTTAACGAACCTAAAAAAGCATAACGTGAATTACTAGACCACCCTGCTAAAATAACACCATAAACTTCTAAAGATGAAACGGCAAAAATATATAAAATACCTAATGAAAAATCACTTAATACCATAGTAGATCCTACAGGTAATACTGCCCACGTTAATAAACTTAAAATAAAAGTAATTAAAGGTGCTAATAAAAATAAAAAAGTATCAGCATTACTTGGAATAATTGTTTCTTTTATAAAAAGTTTTAAACCATCCGCTAACGGTTGCAACAAACCTAAAAAACCAACAACATCAGGACCTTTTCGACGTTGGATTGAACCTAAAATTTTTCGTTCAGCTAATGTAAAATAAGCAACACTAATTAATACAGTTACTATTAAAATTAACGATTGAATAATTATTGTTAAATTAGATAAAAAAAACATAATATTTTATATTAATTAGAATTATTATAATACTTATAACTATATTTATGAATAAATATAGTTTTAGAACACTTTCTCATAGTTAACGATGTCTGTAGAATATCAGAATTTAAATAAA
>ERZ1049444.2011-NODE-2011-length-14080-cov-5.386381_pt1 | contig 14080 bp, 10 predicted proteins | sample MGYA00383101_ERZ1049444 | MGnify/ENA primary metagenome ERZ1049444 (study PRJEB29581, sample SAMEA5548371) | metagenome | biome: marine; feature: coastal; material: water | depth 50 m | study: Short-term variability in the microbial, nano- and picoplankton...
GAAACGACAACTTCAAAGTCAAATATTTGTCCAGCATATATTTCATTTGTAATAGAGCTTATAGATGGGGACCCACCATCCCACGCATTGTTCTTAAGCGAAAATAAGCCTGCAGCTCCAGCAAAATATAACTTGTCATCAACATATTCAATTTTATAAATTTGTGCTTCAAGATCTACTACCGCCCAATTGTTTCCAAAATCCTCGCTTTTAAACAGATACTTTCCAGATGAATAATAAATAATATTATCATTTTCATTTGCTGTTGTAGTGATGTAACTGCTTCCTCCATGACCACTAGGTTTACCAAAGGGCGTTACATTAGACCATGCGTCTCCACCATTTGAACTTACATAAATTCCGCCCGATTCAGTGACACAAAACATTTTAGTTTTATTACTAAACACATATAATGAATAAATATTTACTTGATAATTTGTTACTTCTGAACCATTACCATCCCATCCCATCCCATTACCATGTGCAGTGACTTTATTGGGGCCAATTGAAGTAAAATTAAAATCATTTTTTAAATTTTTTTTTATACTGCTAAAAGGCTTTTTGGATTGATAATTTTTATTTATATCGGTTTTTTCTACTTTACCCTTGGAGTTAATATGGTAAAGATTTTTATTAATTGCACGAAAAAGAAACTTGTAATTTTGAGTGTTTTGATTCTTAATATATTTGTTTTTAGAATAAAATTTCTTAAACAAAAATTCAAGTTTGTCGATATTTGGATCATCACCATACAGTATCTGTACCCATTCAGGATCACCTTGTTTTTTTAAAGGAATAGATGAAAACATTTCTGGAAATTTTGGCTTATATTTTTCTTGAGAGAAAAGAGCTATTGAAAAAAAAAGCAAAACAGCAAAAAATGTTTTTTTCATAAAGAAATTTTCTTTAGTAATTTAATAAAAAAATGTTTGATCTTAAATAAGAAGACTTTAAATAACACAAAAGGTTTAATTATTTAGAAAACAACCAAGAAAAAAGTTCTGCTTCTTTAAAAGCTAAACTCCAACTGTTATGTTTTGTATTTGGGTATAAGGTGAGCTTTGTATCAGAATTTAATCGAATCAATTTACGGGCTAATTTTTTCGAAAACTTAACATTTACCACATCATCATCTGTTCCGTGTAACAACCATAAAGGAGTGTTTTTTATTTTAGAAGCCCATGAAGGATGACCACCACCACATATTGCAAAAGCTGCAGCGAAGAAATTAGGCTTTTGAGCAATAAGCTCAATGGTTCCCATTCCTCCCATTGAAAGCCCACCGATATATCTTCTTGAAGAATCAATAGAATATCTCGACTCTAAACTTTCTATTAAATCAAGAACCGCATTGAGCATATTATTTTTTGAGAGTTCTTTGCTAAAAACAAAACGTTTTTTGTTTGTCTTTTTCCAAAAAGGAATGTTAGCCCAATAATCGTTAGATCCACATTGAGGAAAAACAACAAAGGAATTATATGTCGATTGAAAGTTACTTGAACCCATTATTTTTGAACCATGAATAAGCTGAGCTTCATTATCATTTCCCCTCTCTCCCGAACCATGAAGAAAAATTAGTATTGGATATGATTTTGCGGGAGAGTAGTCTTTTGGAATAATAATTCTATATGGTAGAGTGTCGTTTTTATTTTCAAAAGCCCCATAATTAAATTGAGCGCAGATAGATAGTGAAAAAAAACAAAAAATAAAAAACAGTATAGGCATAACTGACTAAAACAGTAATTTAATCATTTAATTTTAAAACAGCCATAAAGGCTTGCTGAGGTATTTCAACATTTCCAATTTGACGCATTTTTTTCTTACCCTTTTTTTGTTTCTCAAGTAATTTTCTTTTTCGAGTAATATCTCCACCATAACATTTTGCTGTTACATCTTTTCTAAGAGCCTTAATAGTTTCACGTGAAATTATTTTTGCTCCTATTGCAGCCTGTACCGGAATATCAAACTGTTGACGAGGGATTAATTGTCTTAGTTTTTCACACATTTTTTTTCCAATATTATATGCGTTGTCTGCATGAATTAATGCTGACAGAGCATCAACCTGATTACCGTTGAGAAGTATATCAACTTTAACTAGTTTCGAGGTCCTAAGCCCAATAGGAGAATAGTCAAAAGAAGCATATCCTTTTGAAACAGTTTTAAGACGGTCATAAAAGTCAAAAACTATTTCGGAAAGAGGCATATCAAATGAAAGCTCCACTCTTTCTGGGGTTAAATAAGTTTGATTAGTAATTACACCTCTTTTTTCTATACAAAGAGACATCACATTTCCAACAAAAGCAGATTTTGTAATTATTGATGCTTTTATGTAAGGCTCTTCAACACGATCTAAAAATGAAGGATCTGGTAAATCAGAAGGATTATTAACAGGAATTATTTCTTGAGGGTTTTTTTTAACATAAGCTTGGTATGAAACATTTGGAACAGTTGTTATTACAGTCATACCAAACTCTCTTTCCAGGCGCTCTTGAATAATTTCCAAATGGAGCATTCCTAGAAACCCACAGCGAAAACCAAAACCCAGAGCAGCTGAACTTTCAGGAATAAAAACTAGCGAAGCATCATTAAGCTGAAGCCTCTCCATGCTAGACCTTAATTCTTCATAATCTTCTGTATCAACAGGATATATTCCAGCAAAGACCATTGGCTTAACCTCTTCGAAACCATCAATAGGAGGGATATTTGGGCTTTTTGAATTTACAATAGTGTCACCAACCTTAACCTCGCTAGCCTCCTTTATACCAGTAATTAGATATCCAACATCTCCAGCAGAAACACAATCCTTAGACTCTTGTTTTAGCTTTAACAAACCAACATCATCTGCATTATAATCTTTACCAGTTGCTAAAAATCTAATTTTGTCTCCTTTTTTAATTTCTCCGTTTATAACACGAAAGTATGTTTCTACACCTCTATATGAATTATATATTGAGTCAAAAATTAAAGCTTGAAGAGGCAATTTAGAATCTCCTTTAGGAGAGGGGACTTTTGATATAATTGCTTCTAGAATTGATTTTATTCCCTTACCAGTTTTGGCCGAAGCAGGAATTACATCTTCAGGCTTGCAGCCAAGCAGGCCAACAATATCATCTGTTACTTCTTCAGGATTTGCAGAAGGAAGATCTACTTTATTTAAAACAGGGATTATTTCTAGATCATTTTCTAGTGCCAAATATAAATTGGAGATAGTTTGAGCTTGAATACTTTGACCTGCATCAACAACCAAAAGAGCTCCTTCACATGCCGCTATGGAACGAGAGACTTCATATGAAAAATCAACATGGCCAGGCGTGTCAATTAGATTAAAAACATACTTCTCACCATTATGTAAATACTCCATTTGAATTGCGTGAGATTTGATCGTAATACCTCTTTCTCTTTCCAAATCCATATTATCAAGAAGTTGATCTTGTTTTTCTCTTTCAGGTACCGCACCAGTAAAATCTAGAAGCCTATCTGCAAGAGTGCTTTTACCATGATCAATATGGGCAATTATGCAAAAATTTCTAATGTTTTTCATACAATTTTGGAGTCTAGGCACGCAAAGATATTAAAATGTATACCTATTATTCTTTTCTTAACAAAGAACTTCTTTAATGAAACAAAAAAATCATTTAACTTAAAACAGAGTTTTTTGTTAGTTTTGCACAAAAAGACTTTGTTAAGCATAGGCAACATATCACTCCCAGACTTCCCCCTTCTTTTGGCTCCAATGGAAGATGTTAGCGATCCGCCCTTTCGAGCGTTATGTAAAAAACATGGAGCAGACCTAATGTATACTGAGTTTGTTTCAAGCGAAGGACTTATTAGAGACGCAGCTAAAAGCATACAAAAACTTGACATTTATGAAAAAGAACGACCAGTTGGAATTCAGATTTTTGGCGCAAATTTAGAATCAATGTTAAGGGCTGTAGAAATTGTTGAAGCAACAAATCCAGATATAATAGATATAAATTTTGGCTGTCCAGTAAAGAAGGTTGTTTGTAAAGGAGCGGGAGCAGGTATTTTAAAAGACATTCCTTTGATGGTAAAGCTTACAAAAGAAATGGTGAGACATACTAAATTGCCTGTTACAATAAAAACAAGACTTGGATGGGACAATGACTCTATAAAAATAGTTGAAGTCGCCGAGAGACTCCAAGATGTAGGTGCTGCAGCAATATCTATTCACGGAAGAACAAGAGCACAAATGTACAAGGGAGAGGCAGATTGGACCAAAATATCAGATGTAAAAAACAATTCAAGGATGAAAATTCCTGTTTTTGCTAATGGAGACATTAATACTCCTGAAAAAGCAAGAATGATTAGAGATCAATACGGTTTAGATGGAGCAATGATTGGTAGGGCAACCATAGGAAATCCTTGGTTTTTTAATGAGGTAAAATTATATTTAAAAGATAAAACTATAGCTACTACCCCATCGATTAAAGACAGAGTAGAAGCAGCAAGAAGCCATTTAAAAATGGCTATAGACTGGAAAGGAGAAACGTTAGGTGTTTTAGAGACAAGAAGACATTATACAAATTATTTTAAAGGCATACCGTACTTTAAAAAATATAGAACAAAAATGGTTACTTCTGATTTTTCTCACGATGTTTTTGCTGTTTTTGATGAGGTACATGATAAATTCAAAGATCTCGTTTGTCTTTAATTTATAGAATTAGGGACATCTCTGGTTGCCCAGATAGAAGTAAGGCCTCCTAAAACAAAAACAGTAACTAAAACAAGAACAACATTTTTTGTGATTAGCGAAACAGGGTAAGCTAAAGTTGTTCCAGGAACAAAAACAAAAGGATAAAGGTCCTGAATCACTACTAATACAGATCCAATAAAGACCCCTCCAAGAGATCCTATAGTAGAAATGAGTAGGCCTAAGAAAAGAAAAATCCTTTGAATACTTTTAGGAGACCCGCCCAAAGCATATAGTAAATTTAACTGAGAAGACTTATCAACAGTCATCATTATCAATGAACCTATTAAATTAAATAAAGCAATTAAAATTACCAACGTAAAAATTAGATAAACAGCCAAATTTTCGGTATTTATCATTTTGTATAGAGCAGGGTTTTGTTCCTCCCTGGACTGTATCAAAAAGCTATTATTTATGTTTTGTTTTAAGCTTGAATAAATTTCGCTTTGAGAATAATCAGAATCAACTTTGATTGAAATAAATGAAAATTCATCATTTTCATAATTCAATAACTCTTTTGCAAAATCAATAGAACAAAACGCATATTTTTTATCAATATCTTCACTTATTTGAAATATGCCATTAACAAACGCAGGTATTGTTCTAAAAGGAACTTCTCTAAACTTTAAGGGTCCTTCTTTTGGAGCGGATAATTCTAAAAATGATGAATAGTCATATACACCGACGCCTAGGTTTGAAGACAGACCATATCCTAAAACAACAGAATTTGAATTAAAATCAATCCAGTCGCCAATTACGACAAGACTATCAATTGAATTGGTTTTGGTGTATGATGGAGACACACCTCTAATGTAGGCTGCTTGATTTTTTTCTTCAAAACTAAAAAAAACTTTTTCTTCAATAACTCGAGAAGAAGAAACAACACCTTTAACATTAATTATTTTTTCCCATAATTTATCATCTATTTTTAGAGTCTTTCCATTTTTAGGAATGATTTTATAATCAGGTTCAAACTTATCATAAAAGGCCATTCCAAAATCTTTTAAACCTTCAAAACCACTTAACACAATTAATAACGCAGAAGAACTAACAATTAAAACAATTACTGCAAAAACATTGATTCTATTAACAACGGTTAGAGAGCTTTTTGAAAATAAATATCTTAAAGCTATGCGAAAGGAAAATCTCACAATTATTTTTTTGGTTGGGATGTAAACAAGCCTGACTCAGATATAGGGTTTTCAGGATTTTTAAGAGCAGACTCGATCTTTTGAATATAATCTAAAGAATCATCAAGATAAAAGTTCAACTGAGGAATTTTTCGTAACTGATTTTTCATTATCTGTGATAAATCATGCTTTATTTTAAAGCTGTTTTCTTGAAGCGACTTTATATGTTTAGAAGAAAATTCAGAAGGAAAAACACTTAAAAACACTTTAGCAAAAGCAAGGTCAATTGTTACAGTAACTTTAGTTATTGAAACAATAAGGTTTGAAAGGCCCTCCTCCCTCAGAGATGCCTGAATAAGACCAGCTAATTCTTTTTGAATTACTGCTGCAATTTTTTTCTGTCTGGGAGTTTCTGCGTTCATTAAACAAAGCTACGGATTATTTGTATTTTTCAATTGAGTTTGAATAGAATTAAAAAATGAATTAATGCCCATAACCCTATGTTTTAGCTATTTCAGCTTAGCTATTTCTTCAATATGTTTAGGGCTTGCTTCACAGCACCCGCCCAATATAGTAGCTCCAGCATCATGGAATTTTTTAGCAAACTCAGCAAACCTTTCAGGAGTTAAATCATTTCTTTTTCCTAGAAATTCATTTGGATTTCGGGTTTTACTTTTCGAATAATTATCAGCGTATCCTGATTTCGGGTTTGTAAGCTTAAATCCATTAAGCTTAAACCCAAAAGGGATCCCTAAATTTTTTATCTCGTTTAGATTTAGCGCATAATTTTCTGGAGAGATACAAGAGAGTATAATTCCAATTAAATTAACATGTACAATCTCATTTACTATATCTGAAATTTTTTCACCACTAGGCAATCTTACTCCTTCAGAAATATGGGCACCGACTAAGTAAGGTTTATTAAATGATTTTATAGCTTCAATAGCTAATCTAAACTCGTTAACACTACTTAAAACATCCAGGTAAAAAAAATCAATATATGGATTAAGTAGTTTGGCTTGATCAAAAAAATCATCTTGAATTTTTTTATCAGGCCTTGTGTCAGCTTCATAAACTAAATTTTGAGGGGGAAGGCCACCGGCAATTAAGACATGGGGATTTAATTTCTTCGCATTCTTCGCAATTTCTCCAGCTTTTATATTTAAGTATTCAAACTTATCTTCTACATTGTTTTCTCTAAGCCTTATTCTTTTTGAGCTAAACGTAGTTGTTACAATTACCTCTGCGCCAGCTTTTATAAAATCTAGATGCGTGTCTAAAACAAGTTGATGATATTTTTCATTTAATAGAGCATTAGCGCTCCATAAAGTGCCATTTACATCAAGACCTCTTGCAAGTAACTCTTGACCCATTCCACCATCTAAAATCCTAGTTTGTTTAAAGTAATTTTTATTCATCATGAGTTTAAATTCATCTAAATGCAATATAATTCAAAAAGCTTTATTTATGAATCATCTATTTAATACTTTATTTTAAACAAGATTTTTAACTTTGAGAACTTGTCAAAAGAAGAAACATTAATTTAAATTATGATTGAACTAGTAAAAAAAGCATTTAATTATTCTAAAAGGACCGCTATTATTTCGAATCAATCAGAGCACACTTTTGATCAACTATTAAGTAAATCTGAATCAATAGCTTCTTGTATTTTAGATGGACAAGAAGACCTGCTTGGGGGTAGAGTAGTTTTTTTAATTCCTCCAAGCTTTAAATATGTTGCAATTCAATGGGCGATATGGAGAGCAGGAGGAATAGCTGTTCCTTTGTGCACACTCCACCCACTTCCATCTTTAAAATATGTCATTGAAGATTCTGAAGCTTCAATACTTATTGTCACTAAAGCTTATAAGGAATCTCTAGAACCATTATCCAAACAATTAAATATTAGATTGATTTTAGTTGAAGATTTAACTGACTCTTATTTGGCTGAACTACCCAATATCTCAATGGAAAGAAGAGCTATGATTTTATACACTAGTGGAACAACAAGCAAGCCAAAAGGAGTTGTAACAACTCACAAGAATATTCAATTTCAAATAGAATCTTTAGTAAAAGCATGGAAGTGGGAATCAAATGATCGAATACTAAATATTTTACCTCTTCATCATATTCATGGAATTATTAATGTTTTATGTTGTGCTTTATGGGCAGGAGCTAGTTGTGAGTTTTTACCAAAGTTTGATTCAAAAAAAGTATGGGATAAAATATCATCTGGTCAATTAACTTTGTTTATGGCAGTTCCAACAATTTATTTTAAACTTATTGATTTTTGGGAATCTTCGTCAAAAAAACAAAAAACCACACTTTCTGAAGGAGTAAAAAAATTAAGATTAATGGTTTCTGGGTCAGCAGCACTCCCCATTTCAGTTCTAGAGAAGTGGAAAGACATCACATCTCATATTCTTCTAGAGCGATATGGAATGACAGAAATAGGAATGGCTCTTTCCAATTCATATAAAGGTGAAAGACGGCCTGGACATGTTGGCCTTCCTTTGCCTGGCGTTCAAATTAGACTAGTTGATACGTTTGGAAATGACATTAGAAACACTGGAAACCCTGGAGAAATTCAGATTAAAGGTCCTAATGTTTTTAAAGAATATTGGAAAAAGCCAAAAGCAACTATAGACTCCTATCAAGACGGATGGTTTAAAAGCGGAGACATTGCTGTTTTTAACAAAGGGATGTACAAAATTTTAGGGAGAGATTCTGTTGACATAATTAAATCTGGAGGGTATAAAATTTCTGCATTGGAAATTGAAGATGTTTTGTGTAGGCATTCGAAAATTAAAGAATGTGCAGTAATAGGTATTCCAGACAAAGAGTGGGGAGAAGTAGTAGCAGCAAGCTTAATATTAAGTGAAAAAAATATTGATTTTATAGATTTAAAGCTATGGCTAAAGGAGTTTTTGCCATCATATAAAATTCCAAGAAAATTTATTATTCAAGAAGAGCTACCCAGAAATACGCTGGGCAAAGTGACGAAAAATGTTTTAAAGAATTCTTTTGAATTGTAATCATAGTTTATGTCTAAAATTCTTTGTTTTACAGCAATACTAAATGGATTATAATTAATATCTTTTGAATATAATAGAAGCTTTAAATAAAGTCAATGAATCGAAGAATTGCAATAAAACAGATAGGACTACTAACAGGGGGGCTTGTTATACTTCCATACGCGTGTAATGTTGAGCCTAATATTATATATTATAATTTGCCAACAATAAAGGGGGCTCAACAAAAGACCATAGGTCATATTTGTAATATAATTTTGCCTGAAGACATAATTAATTTTCCAACTTTAGAATCTCGTCAAGAGTTTGTTTTGACAATGGTAAATGATTGTTATGCTGAATCAAAAGTTGAAAAATTTATAAAGGGGTTTGATATAATATCAATTCTAATCAATGAAATTAAATTTGAGAACCTGTCAATAGAGGAACAGATTTCTTTTATTGACAAACAGACCAAATCAAATGACTCTTCATCTTTTTTTTTAAAGACTTTAAAAAAATATTCTTTGCTTCATTTTGAGTCTTCGGAAAATTATATGGTTGATTATCTAAATTTTGAATTTGTTCCAGGAAGATATTTAGGAAGCGTTTCAGCTTAATCATTATGGATAAAAACAAATACGATGTTATAATAGTGGGGGCCGGCATGTCTGGAGGATGGGCCGCAAAGGAATTTTGCGAACAAGGAGTTAAAACACTACTACTTGAAAGGGGGCCAAATGTCGAACATTTAAAAGATTACCCGACAACAAACATGCAGCCTTGGGAATTTAAACACCGAGGAAGATTAACCTCTAAGGATGTTGAAGAAAACCCTATAGCAAGTCGTTGTTATGCCTTTAGGGAAGACGCTAAACATTTCTTTGTTAAAGATAAACATCATAAATATGGACAAGTAAAACCTTTTGATTGGATTAAGGGTTATCAAGTAGGGGGTAAATCTATTATGTGGGCAAGACAAGTTCAGCGTTGGAGCAAATATGATTTTGAAGGCCCTGCAAGAGACGGATATGCTGTAGAATGGCCAATTAATTATAATGATTTGCATAATTGGTATTCTTACGTAGAAAAATTTGTTGGCGTAAGTGGAAATAAAGATGGATTAGATGTTTTACCTGATGGAGATTTCTTGAAACCTTGGGAAACTAATATAGTTGAAGAGTATTTTAGTAAATCTATGAAAAAGCATTATAAGGACCGATATGTAATTTATGGCCGTTGTGCTCATTTAACCGAGAGTAAGCCTATTTTTTTAAAACAAGGTAGAGGGCTTTGTATGAGTAGAAACATATGTCAAAGAGGCTGTCCTTATGGTGGATATTTCAACGTGAATTCCACATTAATACCTTGGGCTATGAAAACTGGTAATCTTGATCTCAAACCAAACTCTGTTGTACACTCTGTTTTATATGACGAGTCTAAACAAAAAGGAACAGGAGTTAGAGTTATTGATTCTAAAACTAAAGAAAGTAAGGATTATTTTGCAAAAGTAATTTTTGTTACTGCATCAACTTTAAATACAAATCTTATATTATTAAATTCAAAGTCAAAACGTTTTCCTAAGGGCTTAGGAAATGATAATGGTTTATTAGGAAAATATATTGCTTTTCACAATTATAGAGCTACTATTAGCGCACAATATGAAGGCTTTCCCAATTTTACAACAGAGGGAATAAAACCAACGTCTCATTATATTCCTCGTTTCAGGAATGTCTATAAACAGGAAACTGATTTTTTGAGGGGGTATGCAGCAGGATTTGGAGCAAGACCTTTAAGAGAAACTATTAGAAGCGGTTATGGACAGGATTTAAAAAACCAACTTTTAAACACTCGTGAAACGGGAGTTTGGAATGTAGGATCTCACATGATGGGCGAGACAATACCAAAAAGAAGTAATGTAGTTACTTTAGATCCTGAGAAAGTTGATCAATGGGGAATTCCCCAATTAAATATTGATATTGATTATGATGAAAATGACGAGAAAATGCTAAAAGATTTTTTTGACGAATTTACCGAAATGTACTCTAAAGCGGGCTTCACAAACATTAAAACGCTGGATAATAAAAGAAATCCTGGCAATGACATTCATGAAATGGGTGGCGTTAGAATGGGTAAAGATCCTAAAACTTCATTACTTAATCGATGGAATCAATTACATAATTGCAACAATGTTTTTGTTACAGATGGAGCATGTATGACCTCTACATCTACACAGAACCCATCTTTAACATTCATGGCTATCTCAGCGAGGGCAGCAAACTATGCAATTCAAGAATTGAAAAAAAGTAATTTATAATTAAACAACATATTTTTACTCTATAACCTTTGATAAATTATTGAAGTAGGGCAACTCTGTTTACCTAAGCAGACAGACAGAATTTATATTGTTCAGAATTAATTTTTATCATACTTTTACGGCTCGTTAATTGATAATTCGAAATAGGTATTTTTAAATAACACGTAGAGTTATACGGGAAACGATAGAGATAACCACTATCTAATTTTTTTAAATTCTTTCGAAGGTGCTGTTATCATTGACAACGGTCCTATAGCTCAGTTGGTTAGAGTAGCTGACTCATAATCAGTTGGTCCCTGGTTCGAGCCCAGGTGGGACCACATCCAAGAAGCCCTAATTACTTATTAAACAAGTAGTTAGGGTTTTCTTTTTCATCAAAACCACCTATAGGGTACTATATGGGGTACTAAAAATCAGATTTTTTTCGTATATTAGAGAATGTTAATTGACTGATTAATGGGACTTTATTACAGATTAGACTTTAAAAATAACAAGAATCATTTGAATCAAAAGGATTCTGCACCTGTTATTATAGACTATTATTATAAGGGTAAAAGAACAAAGGTAAGCACCAGTGTTGTTTGTCAAATAAAAGACTGGGATGATAATTGGAGGAAGAAAACATCTAAAGACCCAATAAAATCTTCAGATAAAGATTATCGAGATAAAAATTTACTGATTAAGAATAAACTTGACGAAATCAATGGAATAGTACTTACCATCAAAAAACAAGATAAAGAGCCCCTTGTAGAGTTAGTTAGAAGTTATTTAAGAAAGGATAAACGAACGAAAGAAGTGATAAGTAGAAAAGAGATTCATTTTCTTCCGATGATTACTGAATATGAAAAATGGATAAATTCAACTTCATACAATAACAGAACCTCAACTAAAAGAAGTACTAATACGAGTATTAAACAGGTTAGAGAATATGCTTCTGAATATCAAACGAAAAACAATGTCTTATTATTTCCAGAGGATTTGGATAGTGATTGGGTATATGGATTTTGTAGATGGAGCTATGATAGAAAAGGATTAAGACCCTCAACTATTAGAAAAAGAATGAAAGCTATTACAAGATTTTCAAATTGGAGTAATGAGAAATATGGAACCAACTTTAGTATAAGGAAACCAGATGGTATTGTACTTAGTGATGGTGGAGGGGAAGTAATCTTTTTTAAAAGAGATGAGGTCCTCAAATTATACAATTATGATAACTTTTCAATTCAAAACTCCAACCATACAGAGGTTTTACAAAAAGAGAGAAGGCTAACTTATATTGATGATTCTTGGATAGATACTGACAATAAAAGGTGGACCTCAACTTATACATCCTTTGAGGTATATAAAGACATGTTAATTTTTCTCTGTAATGTAGGGTGTAGGTTTGGAGATATGGTCAAAATGAAGATTGGTGATTTTGATTATGATACAGAAGAAATCAACGGTAAAAGATTAGGGTATTTTTCATTTTTCATGGAAAAGATTAAAATCCAAAAAGAACCTGTTCGAGTTAGGATAAATAGAATGACATTTGAGATTTGGAAGAAATACTCCAAGAATAAAAACGCTCATAACTACCTTTTTCCAAGAACCAAGTTTGGAAACGCAATCTCTAATCAGAAATACAACAGTTATATAAAAGAAATCTGTAAACATATTGGTCTTGATAGAGGGGTAAGAGTTAGAGATTGGGATTTAAATGGTAAAGAGGAGAACACAAGTTTTATCCCACTTTATTCAATTGTATCCTCTCATATCGGAAGAAGAACATTCATTAGAGAACACATTGAGTTAGGAACACCCATTAGAAGTATTATGAAAATGACAGGTCATACTACTCAAAAGGTTTTTGATGGGTATTATAATGTTTTGGACAAGGATATTATGAAGGTAAATGATGGATTATTTAATCAAGAACTTGACCAAAAAAAGGAGAAAAAATCCAAATCAATTACTTTAGAAACCGAGGAACAATTAAAAACTTTGTTGAGGTTAAAGGAAATGGGAACTCTCCCAGAAGATGTTTGGAAAGAGAAAGTAAAACAGTTGATTTCCTGATTACTTGCATACCATAAAATTCTTCGCTACCTTTACCCCATGAAGGTTAAAGTATCCTCATTAAAACACCATCCCAAAAACAAGGAAATCTATACCCTATCTTCTATTGAGGAATTAATGGATAGTATCTCAGAGGTTGGATTATTACAACCCCTTATCATTGATTCTCGTAATCAAGTAATCAGTGGAAATAGAAGATTTGAATCCATAAAACGATTAGGATGGGAAGAAGTAGAGGTTGAGGTTAAAGAAGTTAAAGACGGAGAAGAAGAATTACTCCTTATACACTTCAATAAACAGAGAATAAAGAGTTTTAAGGAGATTATTAATGAATACCTAATACTTGATGGGTATTACAGAAAAGGACAAGGAAAAAGAACGGATTTAACTTCTGTTAAATCTAACAGAAGTTCTTCAAGAGATATTGTTTCTAAAGAAATGGGAATCTCTTCTTCTCAACTAAGAAGATTGATATATATATACAATAATCAACCCAATCATATTGAATTGTTAGATAAAGGAATTCTAACAGTCAATCAATCCTATCTTCAAATCCAAAGAGAAATAAAAGAAAGAGAAAGTAGAGAATCTAAAACTTCAACTAATAAAAAAAATATTCAAAAGTTAAAGTGGAGGTTTTATCAAAAATCATCTTATAATATGAGTGAGTTAAATGACGGAGAAATTCAAACTATTTTCACCTCTCCTCCTTATTGGAACAAAAGAACCTATTTTGAAGATGAAGGATTGGGAAATGAAAAAACCTCAGAAGAGTTTGTGGTAAATATTTCTAAACATTTAAGAGATTGTAAAAGAGTATTAAATGATAAAGGAAGTTTCTATTTAAACTTAG
>ERZ1049444.2017-NODE-2017-length-14051-cov-5.015219_pt1 | contig 14051 bp, 12 predicted proteins | sample MGYA00383101_ERZ1049444 | MGnify/ENA primary metagenome ERZ1049444 (study PRJEB29581, sample SAMEA5548371) | metagenome | biome: marine; feature: coastal; material: water | depth 50 m | study: Short-term variability in the microbial, nano- and picoplankton...
TGTTGCACCAGAAACGCCATCAATTTTCTTATTTAACTTATCGCCATCTAATCCTACGCCAATAAATTGTTTAGTGAAGGCTGGGTAACGCACTTCCCATCCTCTACTTTCACGAAATGCTAAGACTTTTACTTTTTCAATCTTATTACCCCTAATAATAACGCCAAAAGTAATAAGTTCTGTTTTTCCTATCTCTTCAAGTATCCATGCTGTTCGTCCTTCTTTTTCCCAATATTTTATTATTAAACCGCCATAAGGATGGCCTAAAATAGATGAAACTGTCTTTCGAACATTACCACTCAACATAATAGTGCTATTCTTTGGAGGATTGTTTGAGAAAGCCTCTGATATGAAATCTTCATTCGTTTGATATATGCCACGTGCAAATAAAGACGACACTGTTAAAAGCAACAGTGTCGTAGTTATTAATAGTGAATATTTCTTTACATTTAACAACATTCTTTAGTAACCCGAATGAACCCTAATTGTTCAATCATGGTCAATACTCTAGAATGAGTAGCCTATACCGATATTAATTCCGTCTTGATCACCTTCATTTGCTTTTTCTTGATCAACGTAATCAAATTTAGCTACCACAGTTGGGTCCATCCAGTAATTGAACCCGACACTTCTAGCGCTAACTTCAGTATCTGTCGAACCACCGTCATTATTGTCATACATTTCGTAGCGAGCAAATACACCCCACTTATCATTGAACCTCCATGCAGGCTCGAGATAATAACCATGTTGCTTATCAGCACCATCAGTAACAACATCATCTCCGTCTATATCCCAACGAGCATATAACGCTCTTAGCTGGAACTTATCTTTCTGGTAGATAGCATGAGTTTCAACTAAATTTGCTGAACCACAACCAACCTGTGCACCCTGACAGTAATCAGTTTGCATAAATAGTGATGCAGCTAATTCAAGTCCTGGTATTGCTGTATATTTAATTCTACCTGTTCCTGCAAGGCTTCTTGCTGCTGCACTTGCAACTTTTTGACGACCATCTCTTGGTTTATATGACTTCGCATCTGTAGCTTCAAGTCCACTATGTAATGCTACATCCAATTTAAGACCAGGGCTTACTTCTTTAGTCACCATCGCACCAGCTTCCCACCATGTTGATGGAATAATATTTTTCTCCACAGTGTTACGCTCGACACCATAGAAAGTATGTGGTTCATGAGTTTCATTCAAAATACCAACTGGCACTAGGAATAAACCAGCTGTGATCTGTGTTGTTTCGTTATAGTCGTATTGGATATAAGCTTGTTCAAGCTCAACTTCACCAGGACCATTTTCAGAAGTACCAGAGTCACCAATATCTTTAACTAATGCGTGCTCCAATTCAAATTCTGAGAAGAATCTTAGGTCATCACGGAACTCATGGCCAAAGTATAGAACGAAACGGTGGAAGTCAATTTTCTTAGAGTCGCTTACACCAGGGCCTTGGCCTTCTAAATTATTATAATGTAATTCACCGTAACCGCCCCAATGACTTTTATTTGCTAATTTAATTTGCGCTTTAATTGCTTCATCAGTTGATACTGCAACATCTTCAATATTACCTTTTAATGCTTGATTTTCAGCTTTTAATGCATTAAGTTCTTGTTTCATTTCCTGCATCATATCGAAAATCTCTGCATTTGTTGGAACAGCAAAAGTATTAGCTGAGAAAGATCCAGCTATCGCTAAAGCGATTAAACCTTTTAAAGATTTTTTAATATTCAAAATACAAATTCCTTTTAAAGTTTTAAAAAAAATGAATGTTTAAGATTCATTTATATCCGTTTTTATAACTGAATTATAAAGAATAATTTTCTTAATGTAAATGAGAATTATTCTTATTTAGATTATCATTATCATTCAAACTTTATATTTTACTATAAATATATGTATAAGTTATTGATTTTTAAAGATATTTAAATTATGTTGTTTTTATGCAACGATGCGGAAAATATAAGAAATTATTAGTTTTTAAGCGACTATCTTGGATTTAAAAAGCACTTTTCACTTTTCAATTATCTCGAAATCATTTGATATGGCCACTGATTTTTCAAGCATAATCGAGGCTGAACAATATTTTGTAGCAGAAAGATTAATTGCTCGTTGAACCACTGATGGATCAAGAGCCTTCCCTTCTATTACAAATGTATATGTATCTTTGTAAACACTTTTGGAATATTTTCAGATCTTTCCGCAGTAATTTCAGCTTTACAATCTTTAATGTCTTGTCGAGATTTTTTTAAAATAGTTATAACGTCATATGATGTGCAACCCCCCATACCAAGAAGCAACATTTCCATTGGTCTCATACCAAGATTTTTACCACCAGATTCAGGGGCTCCGTCCATGACAATTGAATGTCCTGATTCAGAAATCCCTTCAAAACTCACACCATCTAACCATTTTATAGTTGCTTTCACTTATAGGATCTCAAGTAATTCAACCTCAAAAATTAAATCAGCATTTGGTGGAATTACATTTCCAGCACCTCTGCTTCCATAGCCCATATCAGATGGTATTGTGATAACTCTTTGTCCGCCCACCTTCATTCCATCAAAACCTTCATCCCAACCTTTAATCACCTGTCCAACTCCAAGAACAAAATTAAAGGGTTCTCGTCGATCAAGAGAGCTATCAAATTTATTACCTTTTTTATCACCTTTTGAAGAATCAAAAATCCAACCCGTATAATGAACAGAAATAGTTAAACCTTTTTCAGCCGACCTTCCTTTACCAATTTTAATATCATCTATAATTAATTCTTGAATTTTTTCATCCATTTTATTTTTATCTCCTATTGTAATTTCAATCGCAAAACTATTTGTAAAGCACATCATTAAAATCATTATCAAACATATTCTTTTATACATAATAAATACCTTAATTTAAATTTGATTTAAAAGCTTCGGCAATAAGAGCTTCTTGGAACCTTTGAGAATCTTTAGCATTTTTATCATTAATAATAAAAATAAAAATCTTCATATCTCTATTTTTATCAAGTAAAAATCCTGCAATTGCATTCACATTCTTCATTGAACCAGTTTTTAAGTGGGCAAAAATTTTAAAAGATGAATATTTCATTCTTCTTTTTAAAGTTCCATCTATACCTGAAATTGGGAATGAAGCTAAGACTTCTGGCATGAAGGGGTCATAGTATATCTTTTGCATCAATAATAAAAGCTGCTCTGAAGTTAAAAATGACTTTCTTGATAATCCAGCGCCATTTTCAAAAAATAATCCTTTATGTAATAAATTATTTTTTTCAAGCCATTGATGCACATAATCATTTAATGATGATTCTAAAACAAGTAAATCAGTATTCTCAGCCAAAACAGTTAACATAGTATTTCTAGCCATAAGGTTAAGGCTATATTTATTCATATCTCTTACTATTACGCTTAATGGTTTAGACGTATGTCTATATAAAAATTGCCAATTAATACCTTGCATATAAGTCACATCTAAATGGCCATCAAATTCTCCTCCATTGCTATTCCATATTTTTTTAAAAATCTGGTAAAAATACTCATTGTTATCTAATACCGATAAATCAAATTCTTTTACGCCACAATTACGACTATAATTTCCATCAAAAATAATTGTCGTTTTAGAATCTTTTTTCTTAGCTCTATAATTTAATTTACTTTTCCAATCAATACATCTACCTTTTGTTATTTTCACATTATTCTTAATATCAAAATTATGTAATTCAGGATTAGATTCAATATTCAAATTATTTTTATCTATTGAAAAAATAAAATTCATAGTATTGCTTTGTATTACAACTGGATGAGGTAAAACGTTATAAGCTCTCATTGGGTCATTATCAAATACTTTTTCTTTTGAAGTCATTCCAAAGTAACTTAAATCAAGAATTAAATCTCCTTTTATTTTTTTTAAGCCGTTACGTTGAATTTTTCTAATTGACTCTTCAAGATTAGATATTGAGAATGTGGCATCCCCTCTCCCTTTAAAAATAAAATCACCATTTAAAGTATCACCTACTATCTCGCCATTGTGAAGAAACTCAGATTTCCATTTAAATTCTGGTCCTAATGTATCAATAGCTATAAAGGTTGAAATAATTTTTGCTAACGAGGCAGAGTTAAAAAGTTTTTTTTCATTATGTTTAACTGAAGGTTCTGATTTATTCGTCAGATTTTTCACAACAAAAGTAAATGAATTAGAGGAAAATTTATATTTTTCAATAATCTTTTTATATTCAACAGGAATATCTGCAAAAACTGAAAAAGGTATTAAACATATAATTAAAATTCGAAAAATATACATATTTAAATTCCCTGCTTAATAGCATCAGAGGTGACTTTAATCATATGGCGCGCTTCTTTTTCATTAATACAATAAGGAGGCATAAAATAAACTGTATTGTTAATTGGCCTTATTAAAACACCTTTAGATATTGAGTAATCAACAAATTTATCTACATCAATTTTATGACTAAGTTCAAATGCCCAAATCATACCAATATGTCTTAAATTTTTAATTGGTAAGTTTTTATAATCAAGCATAAGTTTATTAATTAAAGTTGCTGTTTTTTTATTATTTCTAAATACATCCTCTTTCTCAAAAATTGATAAAGTTCCTAATGCAGCGCTACATGCGAGTGGATTCCCTGTATAGCTATGAGAGTGCAAAAAAGCATCGGCTAATTTATCAGAATAAAAAGCTGAATAAATAGTATTATTTGTAAGTGTTACTGAAAGAGGAAGATAACCACCAGTAAGTCCTTTTGATAAACAAATAAAATCTGGAATAATTTTTTCATACTGATGAGCAAACATCTTTCCAGTTCTTCCAAAACCTACAGCAATCTCATCAACGATTAAATGAATATCATATTGATCACATAAATCTCTAACCTTTTTTAAATAAATTGAGTCATACATTCCCATCCCTGTTGCACACTGAATTAGTGGCTCTAAAATAATGCTTGAAATAACTTCATGCTTATCCTCAAATAATTTTTTTAATGAATTTGTTCTTTCCTGAATAAATTCATCAGATGTTTGATCTATTTTTTTCAATCTTGAGTCAGGTGACGGAGTTGAGAAATATGGTTTTATTAAAGATGTATACTGCTTTCTAAAAATAGAAATATCAGTTACAGATAAAGCTCCTATTGTCTCGCCATGATAACTATTTTCAAGATAAACAAATTTATTTTTTTTAGGAAGCCCTACTCTTTGCCAATAATGAGAGCTCATTTTTAATGCAATTTCTACAGCATTAGCACCATCACTTCCATAAGAACAATGGCCTAATTTTGTAAGTTTACCTAATTTCTTGGAAAGCTTGATGACAGCTTCATGAGTAACTCCTGCTAGCATTACATGTTCAATTTTATTTAATTGTTTGACGATATGCTGTTTGATTATTTTATTATTATGGCCAAATAAATTTACCCACCATGAACTAGTTACATCTAAATATTTTTTATCATCAAAATCAATTAACCAACTACCTCTTGCTTTTTTTATTGGTATAAGAGGAGTTTTTTCATGATGCTTCATTTGCGAACATGGGTGCCAAATATGCTTTAAACTTTCTTTTATATATTCTTTATTTTTCATAATCTAAGGTGCGGGATTCATTCTTTTTAAGTGCAAATAATCAATCTTTTCTAAAATATCTTCTTGAAGATTTATTTTATAAGCAGACATATTTTCTTTTAATTGATTCATTGAAGTTGCACCAATAATAGTGCTTGTTATGAACCATTGTCTATAAACAAAACTTAAAGCCATTTGAGTTAATGTTAAATTAAATTCCTTTGCAAGATTCAAATAATCTTCAACCGCAAGATTCACACCTGGCTTATTATATCTTTTTGCATATCCAGGAAATAAATTTACTCTTCCTCGAGCATTTGATTTCTGAACATACTTACCTGTTAGATGACCAAAACCTAATGGTGAATAAGCAAAAAATCCTAAATTCTCTCGAAATAATATTTCCGTTAACCCTAGCTCAATAATTCTATTTATCAAACTAAAGCTATTTTGAATTGTACAAATTAAAGGTAATTTTTTTTCTCTAGCAATTCTAATAAATTCCATTACACCCCAGGGGTGTTCATTCGATAAAGCTATAAATCTTACTTTTCCATCATTTATTATCCGCTCTAAGCTAATAAGTTGATCTTCAATTGATACCCATTGAATTTTTTTACTATTATTAAATTCATCCTTTGGTTCAAATTTATATTGCCCAAACATCGGAACATTTCTTTCTGGCCAATGCAAATAAAGTAAATCTATATAATCTGTATTCATTCTTTTTAATGAATTATTAACAGCCTCATTTATATTTTTCTCATCTAAAGATTCTGGTCCACCTCTTATCCAATCAATAGACCGTCTTGGTCCAGCTATTTTTGTTGAAATAATTAATTCTTCTCTTTTTTTATTTTTAAGCCAATTACCTATAATTAATTCTGTCGCATTACAGGTTTCTGGTTTTGGAGGTACTGGATACATTTCTGCAACATCAAAACTATTAATACCTTGGTCTAAAGCATAATCTAACTGTTCAAATGCCTCTTTTTGACTATTTTGATCTCCAAATGTCATAGTACCGAGTGTAATTGGTGAAACCCTTAACTCAGTATGCCCAACTTTTTTATAATCTTTTTTATTAAACATTTTCTTTAAAAACAATTACTTATAAATTATTTTTTCCTCTAACCCTTGAATTTATGACTATTTGTCCCTATTATTAGCACTCTGTATCATTGAGTGCTAAATTTACTTAAGATAAGACTTAATTTTAACTTTTTAAAGAATACACTACTAGGAGAACTTACAAATGAAAATTCGTCCTTTACACGATCGTGTAATTGTAAAACGTCTTGAAGAAGATAGAACAACTGCATCAGGAATTGTCATTCCTGAAAGCGTTGAAGGTGAAAAACCTGATCAAGGAACAATCCAAGCCATTGGAAATGGAAAAATTCTTGAAGATGGTTCAAGCCGAAAACTAGATGTAAAAGTTGGCGATAAAGTTCTTTTTGGTAAATATGCCGGCCAAGCAGTCAAGGTTGATGGTGAAGAACTTCTTGTTATGAAAGAAGAAGACATCATGGGCATCGTTGAATAAATTATTAAACATTACAATTGGAGAAAATAAATGGCAGCTAAAGACGTAAGATTTGGCGATGATGTTCGTCAAAAAATGGTTAAAGGTGTTAACACATTAGCTAATGCAGTTAAAGTAACACTTGGTCCTAAAGGTAAAAATGTTGTTTTAGAAAGATCTTTTGGAGCTCCAACAATTACAAAAGATGGTGTGTCTGTTGCAAAAGAAATTGAATTAGAGGATAAATTTGAAAACATGGGAGCACAAATGGTAAAAGAAGTTGCCTCTAAAACATCTGATAATGCAGGTGATGGAACTACGACTGCAACTGTTCTAGCTCAAGCAATTATTCGTGAAGGAATGAAATCTGTTGCTGCAGGAATGAATCCAATGGATTTAAAAAGAGGAGTTGATAAAGCAGTAGAAACTGCAGTAAATGAATTACAAAAATTAAGTAAGCCATGTAATACATCTAAAGAAATTGCTCAAGTTGGCTCTATTTCTGCTAACTCTGATATTTCTGTAGGTCAAATTATCGCAGATGCTATGGATAAAGTTGGTAAAGAAGGTGTAATTACTGTAGAAGATGGTTCTGGACTTACAAATGAATTAGATGTAGTGGAAGGAATGCAGTTTGATCGTGGATATTTATCTCCCTACTTTATAAATAATAATGATAGACAAATCGCATTACTTGAAGAACCCTATGTGCTTCTTCATGATAAAAAAATATCAAATATTAAAGATCTTCTTCCAACATTAGAGCAAGTTGCCAAAGCAAGTAAACCTCTACTTATTATTGCTGAAGAAATTGAAGGTGAAGCTTTAGCTACCCTAGTTGTAAATAATATAAGAGGTATTATCAAGACAGTGGCAGTCAAAGCTCCTGGTTTTGGCGACAGAAGAAAAGCAATGTTAGAAGATATTGCTATCCTTACTGGAGCAACTGTAATATCAGATGAAGTTGGTCTTTCACTTGAAAATATAAAACTTGAAGATCTTGGTCAAGCAAAAAAAATTGAAGTAGGGAAAGAAAACACTATCATTATTGATGGTATTGGAAAACAAGATACGATTAAATCAAGAATTGGCCAAATTAAGGCTCAAATAGAAGAATCATCAAGTGATTATGATAAAGAAAAACTTCAAGAAAGAGTAGCAAAACTTGCTGGAGGTGTAGCAGTAATTAAAGTTGGTGCAACAACTGAAATTGAAATGAAAGAAAAGAAAGCACGAGTTGAAGATGCACTTCATTCAACAAGAGCAGCAGTAGAAGAAGGAATTGTTGCAGGTGGAGGAGTTGCTTTTATTAGAGCTCTAGATGCAATTTCAAAAACTAAAGGTGATAATTCTGATCAAAATGCAGGAATTCAAATTGTACTCCGTGCAGTTGAAGATCCATTACGTCAAATCGTATCTAATGCCGGAGTTGAGCCATCTGTAGTAGTAAACAAAGTAGTTGATGGTAAAGGTAATTTTGGTTTTAATGCTGCAGATGAAACTTATGGAGATATGGTTGAAATGGGCGTACTAGATCCTACTAAAGTAACTCGATCAGCTCTTCAGAATGCAGCTTCTGTTGCAGGATTAATGCTAACCACTGAAAGTATGATCGCCGACCTTCCTAAAGAAGATGTTCCATCAGCAGCTGGTGGTGCACCTGATATGGGTGGTATGGGTGGTATGGGTGGTATGCCTCCTGGTATGATGTAATTATTTTTATAGTACTTAATTATAAAAAGGGTCTCTTCGGAGACCTTTTTTTATAGCTGATAAAAATTATTTGCTGTAGCATTAGAACTAATGAATTCACCTGAAATACAAACAAAATTTTTAAAAAATCTTAATGAAGAGCAAATTAAGGCAATAACTTTAAAAAATGAATCAGCTTTAGTATTAGCTGGAGCTGGAAGTGGAAAAACTAAAGTACTAACTTCAAGAATTGCTTGGCTTATTCATAATCAAATAACAAATCCAACAGGTTTGATTGCTGTTACTTTTACAAATAAAGCGGCTAAAGAAATGTTAATGAGAGTAACTAATCAACTACCTATTCATACTAGAGGTATGTGGGTTGGCACTTTTCATGGATTATGTAATCGTATGTTAAGAATTCATCACAAAGAGGTTAATCTTCCTGAAGGTTTTCAAATTTTAGATAGTTCAGATCAATTATCAGCAATTAAAAGACTTATGAAAATAATGAATGTTGACACTGATACTTTTCCTCCAAAAGAAATTCAATACTTTATTAATAGCAATAAAGATGAAGGAATAAGATCAAAATATGCTAAAACTTATGATGCGCATACAAAAAAAATTAATGAGATATATAGTGAATATGAAAAACAATGCCTTAGAGAAGGAGTTGTTGATTTTCCTGAGCTTCTTTTATCTTGCTTCGAGCTATTAGAAAAAAATTCTTCTCTGAGAAAGCATTATCAAGAAAGATTCAAACATATCTTAATTGATGAATTTCAAGATACTAGTCTACTGCAATATAAGTGGCTTAAATTATTAGCAGGTAAAAATAATTATATTTTTGCTGTAGGCGATGACGATCAATCTATTTATGCATTTAGAGGGGCAAGAGTAGGCAATATGCAAGATCTTGAAAAAGATTTCAAAATTAAAAAAATCATTAAACTTGAACAGAATTATCGTTCTACAAATAATATCCTAAATGCTGCAAACTCTATAATAGAAAAAAATACAATCAGACTAGGAAAAAATCTTTGGGCAGCCTCGGGTGATGGAGACTTAATTCAACAATATGTTGGTCTAAGTGATTCTGACGAAGCAAACTTCATTCTAGATGAAATTAAAATGCTACATAGAGAAGGTATAGATTATAAAAAAATTGCTATCTTATATAGAAGTAATGCTCAATCTCGTATTCTAGAACATACCATTGTTTCAAATAATATTCCATATAGAGTGTATGGTGGATTAAGATTCTTTGAACGAGCTGAAATTAAAAATGCGTTAGCATACCTAAGATTAATCTCAAATAAATCAGATGATAATGCATTCTTAAGAATAGTTAATTTCCCTACCAGAGGAATTGGTGCTAGGGCAATTGAACAATTACAAGATATTGCAAAAAAAAATAACTATTCTTTATGGGAGGCGGCAAAAGAAATTGAATCCCAAAATGAAAAAATAAAGAAAGGCGTTCCATTTTTTGTAAACCTAATTAAAAGTATAGAAGATGAAATTCAAGGCTATTCAATCGCAGAATCTATAGAAACTCTTGTAATTAGATCAGACTTAAAAGATCATTATTTAAAAGATAAAGATGGGATCGATAGAATATCTAATTTAGAAGAATTAGTATCAGCTGCAGTAACATTTATAGATACAACTGAAATTGAAAATGAAGCATTAAATTTGGTTGAATTCCTAAATTATACTTCCTTAGAGAGCGGTGAACTTCAAGCTTCAGCTACAGATGATGCTTTGCAATTAATGACTATTCATTCATCTAAAGGATTAGAATTTGATGTCGTATTTATTACAGGGCTTGAAGACGGATTATGCCCTCATGAACAAAGTCTAACTGAAGATGGGCTTGAAGAAGAAAGGCGATTAATGTACGTTGCAGTTACTAGAGCAAAAAATAAACTTTATCTTACTTTAGCCCAATCTCGAATGCTTCATGGCCAAACTAGATATAATATTCCATCACGATTCTTAGATGAAATTCCTGATCAACTTTTAAAAAGACTCAATTCTATAGATAAACAGGATATTATATCAAGCCCAATAAAAACAGCTCCTTATTCTGAATCGAAACATAAAATTAAAATTGGTTCAACAGTTACTCATCCTAAATTTGGTCAAGGAATTGTTACTGGATATGAAGGAAATGAAAATGATCTCCGAATTCAAATCAGATTCTCTGAACATGGAGTGAAATGGTTAGCAATGGAGTTTGCTAAACTTACTACGATTTAATTTTTAATGATTCAAAAATATCTTTATAAGTGACATATTGATAAATAAATAGTATTGAAATATAAGCAGTAAGAGAAATTAATAAAAATAAACTCGATAAAAACGAAATAAGATTCTGACCTAAAAAAGATAAAGAAGAAAAGAAAAGACTAATAAAAAATATAACAATAATAAAGCTACTCGATAAAATAACCCACCCCAATAACAGAGGAATAGAAAACATTAAAGTTCCTGCTAAACTTGATTTAATTGCTTTTATAACCGTATATTGATTATAGGTAATCAACAAAGGTGAAAACCATGTTGCCATAAAAAATGGTATAGATATTAGAATAAGCTTCATAAAGACTGGAAGAAATTTTTCAGTAAGATCAGAATATGTCTTTATATCTGCATTTATTACTCCTTCTGAATAAAATATAAATGAAACTATAGATGCGAAAATAAAAGAAAATCCGCCTAAAGATAAAAGGGGCTTAAATTTAACTTTTAATAAGTTAATAATATATTGAATATCAAAATTGTTTTTTTCATCTAATTGTTTATAAAAATGAATATAAATTACGACTATAAATGGCCAAAGAAAAATTGTGATTGGAGAAATAAATTTTAATGCTGGCAATATTGGTATAAATAAAAAAATTGTTAGGTATAACATGCCAATAAATAAAGACTGTCTTATTGACTGCCTAAATAGAATCCAGCAACTATACATCCAATTTTTTACCTTAATTAACATAATTATTCATAGCCTGACGGTCGATTAAAATATTCTTAAAATGACTTGGGTCTTTTATAGAAGTGAGCTCTCCCTCTTTTGCATTATAGAAATCTTCTAATCTAGATAGCCAAAATCTAAGTGCCGCCAATCTTAAAGCTACATTCAAATATTCATACTCGTTATTTACGAGTTTTCTTATTGATTGATATCCTTTTAAAAAATCTATACACATTAATTTATTAATTTTTCCATCTTGATTTATACACCAATCATTAATAGTTATTGCAATATCATAAATAAATTTTTCATTACAAGCATAATAAAAATCAATAAAACCAGAAATCTTATCATTAAAAAAAAGAACGTTATCTTGAAAAAGATCTCCATGAATAATACCTTCAGGAAGTTCGTCTTTTTTAAATTCTTTATGATAATTAATTTCTAATTCTATTATTTTTTGATCCTCTAAAGATAAATGATTCTTAAGATTTAAATACATTTTAGACATCCAATCTAAATCTCTACTATTTTTATTTGTTTTTGAAAAATTACTTGCTGTTAAATGTAATTTAGCTAAATATTCACCTACCAAATAACAACTTTTAGAATCGCTAACAGTTTTTTCTTTTCCATTCAGAAAAGAAACTATTAATGCAGGCTTTTCTTTTAAAATACTTAAAGCTTCTCCATCCTTATTTCTAATAGGCATAGGGCATAAAAAATTTTCTTTAGCTAAATATGTCATTAAATCTATATAAAAAGGAAGTTCATTAATTTTATTATGCTCAAAAATAGTCAAAATATATTTTGCCTCTGGCATATAAATTAAATAGTTAGAATTAGTAACACCAGAAGATATACCCTTAAAATCAATAAAATCTTTCAAGTTAAATCTTTTAATCCAATCTTTAAGTTCGCTAGTAGTAATTGATGTATAGACAGCCATAAATTAAAAAAGGGGGTTACCCCCCTTTTTTTCTTAAAAAATTATTAAAATTCAAATGCTACCCATTGAGGAACAATCCAAGGTTCTTGAATATCATGCCATGTTATCCAAGCCCCACCTAAGATTTCTCTGTAAAGATAATATGGAGGTGAATCATCTAGAGTTATTTTAATCATATAAAGCTCTCCATTAATCCGATACTCCTCTATTGTACTTTCAGCGTCTTTTGTTATTGTAACTTCTGATTCATTCATATAATCAGATTCATATGTTGACGGTATAGGAGTTATTTCATCTAATATCTGAGTATTTTCTGCAAAAGAAATATTCCAAATTATTAAATAAAAAGCTAATAATAGTAATTTTAAAAACTTATAAATTTTATATTTATCATTCATAACCTTGATTCTATCAAAATCTGACATAATCACAAAAAGAAGTAGGTGGTAAAATAAAAAATAAACTAACTAACTAATAAGTTGGCTTATTCACCAAAATGAATTAAGCAATCAATATTATGAAAACATTATTACTAGTAGATGGTTCGTCATATTTATACAGAGCATTTCACGCATTGCCTGATCTAAAAAATAAAGATAATCATCCAACAGGTGTTATTTATGGTGTTTTAAATATGCTTCGTCTAACTCATAGTCAATTTCCTTCAGATTATAGTGTTTGTATATTTGATGCAAAAGGAAAAACTTTTCGAAATGATATATATAGCGATTACAAAGCTAATCGGCCTAAAATGCCAGAAGAATTAGCAATTCAAATAGAGCCACTTAAAAAAGCAATATCAGCAATGGGTTGGCCAATGCTAATAAAAGACTCTGTTGAAGCTGATGACGTTATTGGAACTCTTTCAAAACAAGCCAATATTAAAAATATTAAAGTTATTATTTCTACTGGCGATAAAGACCTTGCTCAACTTGTAAATAAAGATACTACATTAATCAACACAATGACTAACGAAAGGCTTGATATTAAAGGAGTAAAAAATAAATTTGGAATTCCGCCTTCGCTTATAATAGATTATCTAACCATCATTGGTGATAAATCTGACAATATTCCAGGGGTAGAAAAAGTTGGGCCTAAAACTGCACTAAAATGGCTGGATGAATATAAATCACTCGAAAAAATTGTTAAGAATTCTGATCTTTTAAGCGGTGTTGTTGGTGAAAACCTTAGAAAAGCTATCGATTGGCTACCAACTGCAAAAGATTTAATTACTATTCGATGCGATTTAGATATCAAAGTGAATTGGAATGACTTTATAAAAAAAGACGCTGATAAAAAAGTTTTAGAAGAAATTTATAA
>ERZ1049444.2021-NODE-2021-length-14028-cov-5.106491_pt1 | contig 14028 bp, 14 predicted proteins | sample MGYA00383101_ERZ1049444 | MGnify/ENA primary metagenome ERZ1049444 (study PRJEB29581, sample SAMEA5548371) | metagenome | biome: marine; feature: coastal; material: water | depth 50 m | study: Short-term variability in the microbial, nano- and picoplankton...
GCTTAAGAAATAAAAAAACCCAGCTAAATAAGCTGGGTTTTTAGAATTAAATTATTTGTTAAATAATATTATAACGCACCGATAGTTGCAAAAGCGCCACCAGAAACTTCAAGTTCCTTGAATGCACCAGCTGCATCACCAAATACGTTAAATTCAACATCAGTTGCACCTTGGTAATTAATTTCTTTACCCGCTGCTAACATTTGCAGACCGTAAGATAATTGACCTGGATTAATAACAATCCCAGGAGCATTTGATACTTTACTAATATTACTTAGGATAGATTGTCTATCAGCAGATCCACCAGCTTGAATTGCAAGTGCAATAATTGCTGCAGCATCATAAGACTCTCCTACATATGGAGCCATTCCGTCCATACCATTAGCAGCAGCTAGATCGCCAAATTTAGCAGAACCTTTTGAGATAGCACCTGGCATAGAACCAAATGAACCTTCAAGATCAGCACCAATATTATCAACGATTGATTGACCAATCATACCATCAGATAGAACAAATAGATCAAACGCACCAGAATCAAGAGATGCTTCGATCATACCTTTTCCACCATCATCAATATAACCAATAACTAATAAAGCGTCACCACCAGCAGATGCTAAAACACCTACTTCAGAAGAGTAATCAGCTTTTCCATCTTCATGTGAAGCAGAAGCAGTAATTGTTCCACCACCTGAAGCAAAAGCAGCTTCAAATACTTCAGCTAGACCTTTACCATAGTCATTGTTTGTATAAGTTACAGCAATACTCTCTAAACCTCTGCTTAAAGCTAGTTTAGCTAAAACTTTTCCACCCATTGCATCAGAAGGTGCTGTTCTCCAGAACGTTCCGTTATCAGCAATTTTACTTAAGCCAGGTGAAGTTGCAGAAGGAGATACCATTAGTACTCCATTAGGCACAGCAACGTTAGCATTAACAGCACCAGTTACACCAGAACAGTCAGCACCCATAATAGCAGCTACACCATCAGCAACTAGTTGTTCTGCAGCAGCAGTAGCAGCAGCAGAGTCAACACAAGTTGAGTCAGCTTCAAGTATTGTAAATGTTTCACCTCCAAGAAGATTTCCAGAATTAGACGCTTCGTCAAACGCCATTCTAGCACCATCTCTCATTGCAGGAGTTAGAGATTCAATTGGTCCAGTAAAACCAAGAATGATCCCTACTTTAACTTCAGCTACAGCAGCAGTCGTTACTGACGACAAACTGATAATAGCTGCAATAAGTAATTTTTTCATATTTCCTCCGAGAAATTATAATTTTTTGTATATAGATCAAATCAATTCCAAGGTACAGAATTCAATGATAATGAAGTTATGAAATTACTTAAAAAATAGGAAAAAATGGATAAATTTATTACAAATACTGTTGTTATTGGGGCTGGAGTTGTCGGTTTAGCTATAGCAAAAGAGATTTGTTCAAACAATAAGGAAGTGCTTGTTTTAGAAAAAGAAGGAAAAGTTGGTCAAATTACGAGTTCACGAAACTCCGGTGTTATTCATGCGGGGATGTATTATCAATCAAATTCATTAAAAGCAAAGTTCTGCGTTGAGGGTAATCAGTTACTCTATGCTTATGCAAAAAAATTTAATATTCCTTTTATTAATACAAAAAAAATTATTGTCGCTAACGATGAGTCACAAATGGAAGATGTGTTAGAAATAAAAAATCAAGCAGAATTAAACGGAGTTGAGAAATTAGAAATACTAGATGCAAAACAAGTCAATGAATTAGAGCCACTTATCAAATCATTTGGTGGTTTATTAGTTCCTTCGACTGGAGTAATTGATCAACATAGTTTGATGCAATCGTATCTTGGTGAGTTTGAAAACAATGGAGGTATGATTTCCTATAATTCTAACGTAAAAAAAATATCAATTGTTAATCATAAATTTGAAATTGAAGTAATGGATAATGAAAATATTATAACAATAATTAATTGTGATCATCTCATCAATGCCTCAGGAATATTTGCTTCGGATGTTGCCAATACAATTGATGGTCTTGATAAAAAATATATACCCAATACATATTTGGCAAAAGGAAATTACTTTTCCTTAAATAAAAAATTACCAATCTCACATTTAATTTATCCTGTCCCTGAAAAAATAAGTCTTGGCATTCACTTAACTTTGGAGATTGATCATGCTATTAAATTTGGTCCTGATGCTGAATGGGTTGATGATCCTTATAATTATTCAGTAAATGAAAATTTAAAATCTAAATTTATTAAATCTATAAACAATTATCTTCCTGATATCACTGAAGATATGCTTTCTCCAGCCTATGCCGGTCTTCGGCCAATAACGAGTAAAGAGGATAGAGTGAAGCGCGATTTTACGATCAGTACGGTTGAAAATCATCAAATACAAAATCTCATTAATTTGTATGGTATAGAGTCACCTGGATTAACATCGTCTTTAGCAATAGCTAAGTATGTGGCAGAGAGAGTGTAAATGACAATTGGTATTTTAGGAGGTGGTGTTTGGGGCAGTGCTCTTGCAAAACTTTTTAGTAATCAAGAAGTATTAATTTATACGAGAGATAAAAAAGTAATGAATTCTATTAATGATCATCATTTTAATCCTAAACTTAAATATGCTATTTTTAATGATAATGTTAAAGCCACTGATGATTTAGAAGAAATTGCAAAAAAAAATATAATTTTTATTGCTCTTCCAAGCCAAAGTATTCGTGAAGTTTTATCCAAATCTTATTTTCAAAATATAGATGCTGATATTATAATTGCTTCAAAAGGTATTGAAATTTCTTCATCAATGTTTTTATCGAATCTTGTTGCAAGTTTAATTAAACCAAAATCTTTAAGTATAATGTCCGGTCCTTGTTTTTCAGATGAAGTTGCACAGGATTTACCAACAGCTGCAACATTTGCTTCATCAAATACTTCTATTTTTGATACTATTTCAGGAATGTTAAAGGGTAAGAAGTTTCGTATTTATTATTCAGATGATGTTATTGGATGTCAAATAGGGGGAGCCTTAAAAAATATATACGCTATTGCAGCTGGTATATCAGATGGTTTAAATTTAGGTGAAAATGCAAGAAGTGCTCTTATAACCCGTTCTTTTGTTGAAATTTCACGATTTGCAATATTCTTCAAATCAAAAAAAGAAACACTCTTTGGCTTATCTGGTTTGGGTGATTTGATGTTAACGTGTAATTCATCAAAGTCACGAAATACAAATTTTGGGATCAAAATAGCAAATATAAAACATAAGAATTTTGAGAAAGAGCTTGATAAAAATGCTATTACAGAAGGGTACTTTACAGCTAAGGCAGCTATCAAAATTGCCTCTGATAATGGTATTGAAATGCCAATTTTAGAGTCTGTTTTTAATATTCTCTATAATGGATTTGATATAGAAGACGAAATTAATAAATTAATGTCACGGCCGTTAACTATAGAAAATATTGATTAAATAAATGAACCTAGATACTGATTTAGTAAGTAATATTCGCATTAATCTTAGTGCAATTGAGAGAAGAACTTCAACATTAACAAAAAGACGCTCTGTTAAAAAAGAGTATCAAGCTGCATGGCTATTAAAAGCTATTTCATTAATTGATTTAACTACCTTAAGTGGTGATGACACTGCAGGAAAAGTAGAGCGGTTATGTGAAAAAGCAAAACGACCTATCTCTCTTGATTTGCTTGAACTATTAGGATTGCAGCAAGGAGATATTCAGGTGGGTGCCGTATGTGTGTATCATCATCTAATTAAAGAAGCGAAAAAAAATTTACCTAAGAATATTCCTGTTGCTGCAGTTTCTACTGGTTTTCCAGCTGGATTGTCGTCATTCAAAACAAGAAAACTTGAAATTACTGAGTCGATTAAAAATGGCGCTGATGAAATTGATATTGTTATTAATAGAGGCTTCGTTTTGCAAAATAATTGGAAAAAATTATATGAAGAAGTTGCAGATTTTAAAAAAGCTGCAAAGAATAAACACATCAAAGCAATTCTAGGTGTTGGTGATTTAGAAACTCTAAGAAATGTTGCAAAGGCATCTATGGTTTGTATGATGGCAGGAGCTGATTTTATTAAAACTTCTACAGGTAAAGAGTCTGTTAACGCAAATCTTAATAACAGTCTTGTCATGCTACGTATGATAAGAGAATTTTATCAAATGACAGGTAAAAAGATTGGCTTTAAACCTGCAGGTGGTATTTCCACTGCCAAAACTGTTATTGAGTTTTTAATTTTAGTGATGGAAGAGTTAGGTCATGATTGGATAAATCCAAAATATCTTCGAATTGGCGCGTCTAGTCTACTGATTGATATTGAGAGACAACTCTATCACTTTGCTTTAGGTAGATATGCAAATAAAGAAAAATTAGCGATTGGATAATGAGTAAAATTATACAAAACTTTAAAAATATTTCTTACGGTCCAGCACCAGAAGACAGTAAAGATGTAGTGGCGTGGATAAACTCTTTAGAAAATCCAAATCTTTTATTTATTAATGGCTCATGGATAAAATCTAAATCTTTAAAAAAAATTCAAGTTATTAATCCAGCAACTAATGCTAAACTCACTAATTTATCAATTGCTAATAAAGCAGATGTTAATGCTGCAGTAGGAGCGGCTAAAAAAGCTTTTATCTCATGGTCTAAAACAACCTCAGATAAGAGAGCAAAATATCTTTATGCATTAGCAAGATTAATTCAAAAGCATTCTCGTTTTTTATCTGTATTAGAAACAATTGATAATGGAAAACCTATCAGAGAAACTAGAGATATAGATATACCATTAGTAGCAAGACATTTTTATTATCATGCTGGTTGGGCAAAAAAAATTGACACAAACACTCATAAACCCATTGGTGTTGTTGGCCAGATTATTCCATGGAATTTTCCATTATTGATGATGGCTTGGAAAATAGCCCCAGCTATTGCTGCAGGCAACACAGTTGTTTTAAAACCTGCTGAATTTACTTCTTTAACTGCACTGTATTTTGCTGAGTTATGTCAAAAAGCTAGAATTCCAAAGGGTGTGATAAATATTATTACTGGAGACGGTAGCACAGGGGAACTGATTACATCACATCCTGATACTAAAAAAATTGCTTTTACAGGATCAACTGAAGTTGGGAAAAAAATAATTCAATCAACTGCTAAACAAGAAAAAAAACTAACAATGGAGCTTGGTGGAAAGTCACCTTTTATAGTTTTTGACGATGCTGATCTTGATAGCGCAGTTGAGGGTGTTGTTGATGCAATCTGGTTTAATCAAGGTCAGGTATGTTGTGCTGGCTCACGTTTATTAGTTCAAGAGAGTGTTGAAAAAATTGTTATAAAAAAATTGAAGGTACGAATGGAAAAATTGAGAGTTGGGAATCCTCTTGATAAATCTATTGATATTGGTGCAATTGTTGCCCCTGTACAATTAAAAAAGATACAATCAATAGTTAAAAAAGGTGAAAAGGAAGGATCTAAATTATGGCAACCAAGTTGGGCTTGTCCTAAAGAAGGGTTATTTTATCCACCTTCGATCTTTACTAATGTTTCTCCATCATCTTTCATAGCTCAAGTTGAAATATTTGGACCTGTCTTATCAATACTTAGCTTTAGAACGCCTAGTGAAGCAGTATCTATTGCCAATAATACACCTTATGGGCTAGCCGCAAGTGTTTGGTCTGAAAATATTAATCTAGCTTTAGATATAGCGCCAAAAATAAAAGCAGGTGTTATATGGATAAACTCAACTAATCTATTCGATGCTTCTTGTGGATTTGGTGGATATAAAGAAAGTGGGTTTGGAAGAGAAGGTGGTGCTGAAGGAATAAGAGCATATCAAAATAGCACTCTTCCTGAAGCTAGTAAAATTTCTAAAAAAATAAATAAAAATAAAGTCGAGCTCCCTTCAATAGATGCGACTCCCAAATTATATGTTGGGGGTAAACAAAAAAGACCTGATAGCGGGTATTCTTTTAATCAGTTATCAGCGCAAAAAGATTTTATTTGCGATATTGCTAGAGCTAACAGAAAAGATGTTAGAGATACGGTTGAGGCAGCATCAAAATCAAAGATAGGAAGTTTAAATAATTTCAATCGTTCTCAGATTTTATTTTATTTAGCAGAGAATTTATCACAACGAAAAGAAACATTTGTTAATTTATTAATGACCATCACGGGCGTGAATAAAAATCAAGCGTTAAAAGAATTTGAGCAATCTTGTGAGAGAATTTTTTATTATGCTTCGATGTCTGATAAGTTTGAAGGTAATATTCATAATCCTCCTATGCGCGGCTTAACGTTGGCTGTAAAAGAATCAATTGGTATTGTGGTAAGCATCATGAACGATAATAAACCACTTCTTAGTTTATCAACTATTATTTCTTCTCTTTTTGCAAATGGTAATGCGAGCATTATTGTTCCCTCAGAAAAAACATCATTAATTGCAACATCTTTGTATCAAGTTTTTGATACCTCTGACATTCCAGCAGGATCGATTAATATTTTAACAGCAAAAGAAAATGAACTTAATGAAACATTAACACAGCATGAAAATGTTCACGGAATATGGGCTTTTTCAAGTGATACAAAAGTGCGATCATCTATTATTCATGGCACTGTATTTAATTTAAAAAGATATTGGTGCCCAATAAATACCAATATAGATTGGTCAAATAATTCTGAAGAGTTTCTTAATGAATTTCTACATGAAGGATCACAGGTAAAAAATATTTGGATCCCATACGGAGAATAAGCTATAAAAGTACTATGCTAATTAATATTGATCCTATTCTTAGTCCGGAAATTTTAAAAACAATGCGTGAAATGGGTCATGGTGATCGTCTAGTTATCTCTGATATTAATTTTCCTGCTCACTCTAATCACAACCGGGTGCACCGACTTGATGGTTTAGATATGGCAACTGTTATGCGTGCTGTTCTTTCTGCTTTTCCTTTGGATAGTTTCGTTCCGGCAGCAGTACATAGAATGGAAATAGATGATAGCTCTGATGAAATCAATGAAGCTAATCAGGAAGTTTTTAATGCAATTAAGGAAGTCTCTGGAGATTATTGGAAAATTGGTTCATTTGAGCGCCAACAGTTTTATAAAGAGTCCAAAAATACGTATGCCATTATTACAACAAGCGAGAGACGACCATATTGTAACTTTATTTTAACAAAAGGTGTTATTAAACCAGATGGAACTGTTTGGCTTTTAGATAAATAATGAGCATAAGTGTACTTGGTATTTATGTTGCTGATCTTGTTTTTTTTGGAAAAAAAATTCCTGAAGAAGGTGAGACAATTTTAGGCAATAATTTTGTCATTGGTCCTGGTGGTAAAGGTTCTAATCAAGCTGTTGCTGCAGCTAAAGCAGGTGTTAAAACTTACTTTATTTCCAAAATTGGAGAAGATCAATTTGGTGAAATGGCAACTAAAATTTATGATGAAGCAAAAGTTGATTACTCGAATGTTATTATTTCAAAAGAACATTCAACAGGAGCAGCAGCTATCATGGTCAATGAACAATCAGGTACTAATGCTATTAACGTATTTCCAGGAGCAGCAGGCGCTATTACAAATAGTGATATTGATAAAGCAGAAGAGGCTATCAAAAATTCTAAAATCTTTCTTACACAATTAGAGGCACCAAAAGATACAGTGATGTATGCAATTAAAAAAGCTAAAGAATTAGGTTTACAAACTATACTTAACCCAGCACCAGCAGCAGACATTGATAAAAGTATTTTTCCCTTTGTTGATTATTTCACTCCAAATGAAACAGAAGCAAGTTTTTATGTTGATCATCCTGTTGAGACACACGATGATGCAAGTAAAGCCACTTCAACGTTATTAAGCATGGGGATAAAAAACGTGATCATTACACTTGGTGAAAAAGGAGCATATTTTGCTAATGCTGAAGAAACATTTTCTTCCCCCATAGCAAATTTATCTAATCCAGTTGTTGATACAACTGGTGCAGGCGATGCTTTTAATGCTGGTTTTGCTGCAGCATTAACTGAAAATCAAAATATGAAGGACGCTATTTCATTTGCTAGTGCTACTGCAGGATTATCGACAACGAAGATTGGAACTGCAAATTCAATGCCAAGTCGAGAGGAAATTGATAAAATTCTCTAATTAATGTAATATAGAATTATGCAACAATTTCTTGAAAGATTATTATATTTTTGGGCAGCCATTACAGCTATTGGACTTTTTTTAGTTATAATTTTATGGGCAATTTGGACCATAATATGGGTTGCTTTCATATGCTTATTTATAGCAATAGTAGCGACTATTTTTTACCATTTTTATTGGTCAAAAAAAAATTAGCAATTATTTTCCAAATCTAAAAATTAGTGTAGATATGTTTAATGCCACCAAAGTATATTTTCTATGATCTAGAAACAACTGGGAAGGGGAAAAAAGAAAGCCCTAAGGCTTTTGGTACTACTCCTAAATGGGAGCAGATAATGCAAATAGCTGCAATCGTGACAGATGAAAATTTTCAGGAAACAAATCAAAATATTAACGAATTTTGTAGACCACGAACGTCAATTATATCGCAACCAGGAGCATTGCTAACAACACAAAAGGGTATCAGAGAAGCTCTTCATGCCGAAATGTCCTCTTATGAATTAATGAAAAAGATTAATGCTACCTTTGATGAGTGGAAAAAAGATACTCAAGAACCAGTATTTATTGGCCACAATATTATAGATTTTGATGAGTCAGTTTTGGAATACAATTTATTCCATAATTTATTTTTTCCTTATATTACAAGAAAGAATAGGGGTGATACTTTAAGCTTAGCAAGAGCGCTATATGCTTTGAATCCCAGTAGTATTAAAACGCCTTTAACAGCCAGAGGAAATCCTAGTTTTAAATTAGAAAAATTAGCTGAGTTAAATAATTTACCAATAGAATTTGCTCACGATGCATTAAGTGATGTTAGAACATCTATTGCTCTTACAAAATATATACAAGAAAGTGATAAAGATAACTGGAATCAACTACAGATGACGATGAATAAAGAAAAAGCGATGAACTATGTTAGTTCAAATAAAGGATTTTGTTATATGACTAGTTTTGCTGGCAGGGTAAAACTTCAGGCATTATCAATGGTATGTGAGTCACAATACAGTGGATGGTTTCATACGATTGATTTAGCTCATGACCCTGAACCTTTGATTGAATGTAGCGCAGAAGAATTTAAAAAATTAATAAAAAAGAAAAACAGGTATGTTATTTGTAATCAACATCCTATTTTATTGCCTGGTAAAATTGCTTCTAACTATGAACCTTATAATGAGATTGGTGCAGAGGTTTTAAATGAAAGAGCGAAGATGGTTTATAAAAATAAAACTCTTGCAGATAAATTTAAGTTAATGGAAATTGATCGTCAAATTGAAAAAGAAGAAGAGTCTTCTCAGGATAATATTTTTCCTGAGAGCAAAGCAAATCTTTTTACTCAGTTTGGTCAAGCATCAGACCTTGCTGAATTTCATGAAAAAGAAACTTGGGAAGATAAATATAAAATTGCACTTAGCATAAAAGATCCACGTGCTAACTTTATGTTAAAACGTCTAATCTTTGATGAGAGTCCAAAAATACTTTCTAATGAAGATTTTAAAATGGTGCATCGTGAACTACACGATAGGTTGGTAATTAATCAAGAACGACCTTTTACCACCATTCCTGAAGCGATGAATTATGTTGATACAGAATTTACTAAATTAGAAGAGAATGTTGATGAGGAAAAAGAGAAAAAACTAACAATCTTAAAAGATTACAATAAATATTTATTATTTTTAGAAAAATATTTTACTAATAAAAATGCAGAACCGCTTCCAAGCGGACCAGAATTAGCTAAAATTATTTTTAGTTAATGTTCGAATTACAGTTTTTTTTAATTGGTATTATACAAGGGATTACAGAATTTTTACCTATTAGCTCATCAGGACATTTAGTATTATTTGCTGAATTGACCAGCTGGGAAGACCAAGGATTATTTACTGATGTTGCAGTACACTTTGGTACACTATTTGCAGTTATTTTTTATATGAGAAAAGAAATTTATTATCTAATTTTAAATATTTTTAAATTTCAAATATTTGACAATAAAATTATACTTAAGATTGTGGTAGCTACTATACCAGCAATTATTATTGGTTTTTTTATTTATGATTTTGTAACTTTATATTTCAGAAATATTAAAGTAATGGCTATATCAAGTATAGTGTTTGCTATAATATTATATGTTGCTGATCAAAAAATTACTAAAAGTAAGAGTTGGAAAAATATTACTTTTAAAGAAGCTTTAATTATAGGCCTATGGCAAGTAATGGCTTTTATTCCTGGGGCTAGTAGGGCAGGAGTCACTATTACTGGAGCACGATTTTTAAAATTTAATAGATTTAATGCAACAAAATTTTCAATGCTATTATCTATCCCGATTATTTTAGCCTCATTATCGCTATCTCTTATCAATTTTTATAATTCAAGTGATTCAGTAACTAATTTATATCCATCTATTTTTGCTTCTTTTGTAGCTTTTATAACAGCTTTATTATCTATTACTTTTATGATGAGATTAATTCTAATAACTAATTTTAATATCTTTATTTTCTATAGAATCTTATTAGGAATTTTTATATTTCTATTTGTATAAATCAGTTAGTCTGTGTAAAGATATATTTATAAAACAGTAAATATATGCATAAAATTAATGGCGCTTACTGCGCAGCAATTACGCCAATAAATCAGGACTTAACAGTCAATAAAGATTTATACCTCAGACATTGTCAATCACTTATAAGAAAAGGGTTAGATGGCTTAACATTATTTGGAACAAATGGTGAGGCTAGTAGTTTTTCGATAAAGCAAAAAAAAGAAAGTATACATTTTTTACTAGAAAATCGAATTGATCCAAAAAACTTAATATTAGGAACGGGATCCTCATCTCTTGAGGATGCAATAGAGATGACGAAATTTTCTGTTGAAATAGGGGCAAAAGCGGCATTGGTTTTACCTCCATATTATTTTAAAAATGTAAGCGATGATGGAGTGATAACTTATTACAGAAATATAATTGAGCAAATTGGGGGAAATGAGTATAAATATTTATTATACAATATACCTCAACACTCGGGAGTGACCATCAACTTTAACATAATCGAAAATCTCTTAAAGCTCTATCCTAATAATGTTGTTGGCCTTAAGGATTCTACTGGAGATTTAGAGAGTATGCTCAAAACTATAAAATATTTTAATGAACTAGCTGTTTTTTGTGGAAATGGAGCCCTTGCTTTACATACTAGTAAAAGAGGTGGTGCTGGAGCTATTACAGGTGATGCAAATATTACTGCTAAACTCCTTAGTTTTATAATTCATAACTTTAAAAATGAAAAACAAATCAATAATTTTATGGAAATTCAAAGTTTGATTGAAAAAATTAGAAATGTTTTAGCAAGCCATGAACAAGTAAGTCTTCTTAAAGCTTATCATAGTGTTGCTGATAATATACCAAATTGGAATAATATTATGCCTCCACTTAAAAAAATTGATGATCCATCTAATAATAAGCAAGTAACAGCTTTATTAGATTTGGTGAGTCAAATTGATATTTTATTACCTTCTAGTTCTTGAGGTAAAGTAATCTTTAGCTTTTAAAGCGATAATATCTTGAACGGGTTTTAGAAAAACAGCAAAACCAACACAATCTGTAAAAAAACCTGGAGTAATTAAGAGTAAACCAGAAATTAGTAAAAAAATACCACCCTTAATTTCATCTGTAGGCATCACGCCTTCTGCCATATTTTGACGGGCATTTAAAAGAAGACTTAACCCTCTTTTTCTTACTAAAAATATACCAACTAGGGCTGTTAATAAAATAATAGCGACTGTGTTTAAAATTCCAATATTAGAACCAATTGTAATAAAAATAATAATTTCAATTATGGGAATTATTATAAAAATTAAAAATATCATTCAGGTGTGGGGTTTAAATTTTCTTCTTTTAAATTTATTTCAATTTGAATTTCAAATTCTCGTAAACGCTTATACACACTTGCAAATTCAATTATAGTAGGCCAAGCCCTAAAGAGATATTGTAATGATCCCTCTACACGCCCAAATGCTCTAATAATTTGTTGCATCACGCCTAAAGTCATTACCCCAGCAACAATTGCAGGTGCAAGAAATATATAGGCCGCAAGAACATTTGCTTGCAGATAAGCTAATCGGCCGATACTAAAATAGAGATAATATAAATAACTTTTGAAATGTATTTGTCTGACTCCTTGAAAAAGTTCTTCAAGAGTTTTAGGTCTTACCCCGCCATCATCTTCAGCAATAACTAATACTTTTCTATAAGCGGCTTCTTTTTTTTGAAGATCATATTCTATGCCTACTAAACGTAATATCCACGCTAACACTATCATTAATATCGTTCCACCGACTGCCCATATGAATGCACCAGATACAAGCCCATATTGCCAATCTCCAAACCATAAAATTGGGATGCCCACTGATAATGTCATTAATAGAGGAAAGAATTCTATAAGCACCAAAACAGACTCAATTAAGCTGGTTCCTAGCCCTTCCATAATTCTGCTAAATTTAATTGTATCTTCTTGAACTCTTTGACTAGCACCTTCAATTGTACGGGCTTTATCATAAACACTGTGATACCATTCTACCATTGCAGTTCTCCAACGGAACAAAAAGTGTGATGTCAAAAAAGAGATACCCAAACCTAAAATAATAGATAATGCTGCAAGTTTAGCAAAGTCAGCTAATCCTCCCATGTATTCTTGCATAGTTATTGCATTAGGAGTTCCGAGTGCTTTTTGAATCATGTCATAAAACTCACCGAACCACTCATTAATTTTTACATCAATTTGTACCTGGACCCAGATTGAAGTTAGAATAACGACTGAACCAATGTATGCCCAAGAATACCATTTAGGATTAGTGAAGAATTTAAACATATTTAAATATATATGGTTTATTTTATAGTTTTAAACAATCATTGATATTACTTTAGAAAGTTATCTACTTCAACTTGATAAGACTCTACAAGCTTATTAGTTTCATTTGCCATACCTACAACGGCGATAAGTTCTTTTAACATCTTATCTGACATCCCCTTTTTTTTTGCTGCTGCTGTATGAGAGCGGATACAATATTCACAACTATTAGTCATGGAAACGGCCATATAAATCATTTCTTTAGTTAAAGGATCTAAAGCACCTTTCTTCATAATTGCTTTTAGAGAAATCCAAGTTCTTTCAAGGGTATCGGGATCATTAGCGATAGTTCGCCAAAAATTTGTAATTGATTTTATTTTTCTTTCTTTTTTAATATTATTAAAAATCTTTTTTACTTTTCCTGTCGCTTTTTTTTCTTCAATAGGGTTAAAAATAGACATAATTTCTCCTAGGTTGGAGAACATAATAGATTAGAAAAGAAAAAGATTAAAGGTGGTAAAGTAGTTATTTCTTCTTTTGACGTCTTTTATTGCGTCTGTATTTAGACCCTCTTTTACGACGACCACGATGTTTTTTTGGATATCCCATATTTATGAAGGTTTATACAAATTCTTTTTAGTAAGTCAAAGATTAATAATGCCAATCTTTTGCTTCGTTAAACAAAAAATCTCTAAAAACCTCTAATCTACGATCATTTTTGAAAGCTTCCGTATAAACAAAGTAAGTTTGATATGAAGGACCTTCTATGTTGGGCAGAACTCTTACTAAATGGGGTTTGTCAGCAACCATATAGTCTGGAAGTGAGGCCAAACCTGCCCCTTTTTCAACAGCTAATGACATGCCATAAATACTATTAACTCTAAATTTTGGCTTTCTTTTAATGCCTTCTTTTCCTAACTTTAAAATCCAATCAATATTTGAGATGGGAGAAGGCAATCCTGATCCAAAACATATTAAACTGTGTTTATCTAAGTCATTAATATTTCTTGGAATGCCAATACTTTGTAAATAATCAGAAGATCCGTAAATATGATTATGAAAATTG
>ERZ1049444.2025-NODE-2025-length-14007-cov-7.956995_pt1 | contig 14007 bp, 12 predicted proteins | sample MGYA00383101_ERZ1049444 | MGnify/ENA primary metagenome ERZ1049444 (study PRJEB29581, sample SAMEA5548371) | metagenome | biome: marine; feature: coastal; material: water | depth 50 m | study: Short-term variability in the microbial, nano- and picoplankton...
CGAGCGCGATGGTTCTTTATCCCTAGATACAACCAGATTTGACGCCGCGATTGAAGCAGACCCAAGTTTGACGGACGTAGTGTTTGCTTCAAAATATTCTAGCACGAGTTCAAATACCACTGTTACTGGCTCGACAAGCTTCCCACCCAAAGCCGGGTCTTATAGCTTCGTCTATTCAAGCGGAAATACTGCCACAATAAATAGCGAAACCATTACCAAAGTTGATAATGCAAACAGTCAGAAAGTATTTATAGCGGCAAGCGGCGACGCAGATAATATTTCAGTAACACTGCTCACCGACACAGCCACCAGTGCTACTGTCCGCTATGGCCAAAGTGTGATTGATCGTCTGCAGGACTATATCACCAACATTACATCCTCTTCTGGCTCGATTAAAACCCGCACAAATTCTCTTAACGACGAGCTTAGTGCCTTTACTGACGAGCAAGCTAATCTGGACGCGAAAATTGAAAGCCTGACCACAGACTACAATGTTAAATTTGGCGCTATGGAAGCGTTGGTTACCCAGTTAAACAAAACCGGCGAGTATTTAACGTCAATGATGGATGCCTGGAACAAGAAAGACTAGGCACCCATCAAAAACAATTTTCTAAAAATTACCCATTTAGCGGAAATTCTTTCATGTATTTTGCGCATTATTTGGGAAACTTTTATCAACGCAACTCACTTCAGATATTGCAATATGTCCAACAAGGTGTAACGGTTTTCACCGAGTATAGGCTAGCATTGCTTAGTCACCAAATAACCTAGAAAACGACCAACCTAAGCAGGGAAGGAAAACCACATGCGAACAAGAGCCGCCGTAGCGCTCGAAGCGGGCAAGCCATTGGAAGTGATGGAGGTTGAACTTGACGGGCCCCGCGCCGGCGAAGTCTTGGTTGAAGTCAAAGCCACCGGGCTGTGTCATACTGATGAATTCACCCGATCCGGTGATGACCCGGAGGGCATCTTTCCTGCGATCCTCGGACATGAAGGCGCGGGCATTGTGATCGAGGTTGGCGAAGGCGTCACCAGTCTTGAGGTTGGCGATCATGTGATCCCGCTTTATACGCCGGAATGCCGTGAATGTGAGTATTGTCTCAATCCCAAAACCAACCTGTGCCAGTCGATCCGCTCGACCCAAGGCCAAGGACTTTTGCCGGATGGCTCTACCCGGTTTTCGATGCTCGATGGCACTCCGATCCATCACTATATGGGGTGCTCAACCTTTGCCAATCACACGGTGGTTCCGGAAATTGCGCTTGCCAAAGTGCGCAAAGACGCCCCCTTTGACAAGATTTGCTATATCGGCTGCGGCGTGACAACGGGCATCGGAGCGGTGATCAATACTGCCAAGGTCGAGATCGGCAGCCGGGCCATTGTTTTTGGCTTGGGCGGCATTGGTCTTAATGTGATCCAAGGGTTGCGACTGGCCGGAGCCGACCAGATTGTCGGCGTGGATTTAAACGAGGGCAAGACCGACATGGCCCAGCGTTTCGGGATGACCGATTTTGTCAATCCTGACAAAATTGAGGGCGATTTGGTGGCCCATCTTGTCGAGCTGACCGGCGGTGGGGCCGATTATACTTTTGATGCAACGGGAAATGTCAAAGTCATGCGCGCAGCACTTGAAGCTGCCCATAAAGGATGGGGTGAAAGCATCATTATCGGTGTCGCGCCTGCAGGCGCCGAGATCAGCACCCGGCCATTTCAACTTGTAACCGGTCGGGTCTGGCGCGGCACCGCTTTTGGCGGCGCTTCGGGGCGCACCGATGTGCCAAAAATCGTCGATTGGTATATGGATGGCAAAATTGAAATTGATCCGATGATCACCCATAAATTAACCCTTGATCAGATCAATCACGGGTTTGACCTTATGCATGAGGGTAAATCAATCCGCGCAGTCGTTGAGTTTTGATCGATGAAACAGACGACACCCGAAGTTCATAGCTATTTTGACCAAACCACCAATGCCGCCTGCTATATCGTAAAGGATCCGTCCTCTTCGGCCTGCGCCATCATCGATTCAATCTGGGATTTTGATATGGCATCGGGGCGCACCCATACTGCCCATGCCGATATGCTGATTGATGAAATTACCAAAAACGGCTGGACGCTAGAATGGGTCATCGAAACCCATGTGCATGCTGACCATTTATCTGCCGCGCCCTATATTGTGCAGCAAATGGGCGGCAAAATCGCCATTGGCTCGAATATAGATAGGGTGCAAAAAGTATTTGGAAAAGTGTTCAACGCTGGCACCGAATTTCAAATGGATGGCAGCCAGTTTGATAGGCTGTTTGAAGATGGCGACCATTTTAAAATCGGCAATATGGATGTCGAGGTGATGCATACACCGGGTCACACACCGGCCTGCGTTACCTATGTGATGGGCAATAGTGCCTTCATTGGTGATACCTTATTCATGCCCGATTTTGGCACCGCGCGCGCCGATTTTCCCGGCGGTTCGGCCACAGAGCTCTATAACTCGATTCAGAAAATACTGGCGCTGCCCGATGATACGACCTTGTATCTTTGCCATGATTACAAAGCCCCGGGCCGGGATGACTTTTGCTGGCAGACCACTGTCGCAGAGCAAAAAGCCAACAATGTGCATGTGGGCGGGGGCAAAACGGAAGAAGAATTTGTGTCCTTCCGCACGGCCCGCGATGCTCAGTTGACCATGCCAAAGCTGATCATCCCCTCGATCCAAGTCAACATGCGGGCAGGCCAACTGCCTCCTGCAGAAGAGGATGGCGGGGTCTATCTTAAAGTGCCGATCAATAGGCTATAGTTTATTCGCCCAGCTTCGGCGCTGGCTCGCGTGTTTTGGCAGGCGGCAACTTTTGCATTTTGCATATTGAACCTAACGCCAAAATACTTACATCACAAACGACCCAAGACCGCTCTTAGAAAAGGGACCCACTCATGACTGTTCAGACAAGAGAATTCGAAGCAGATACCGGTAAAATTCTAAATATCGTTATTAATTCCCTGTATTCAAACAAGGAAATTTTTCTGCGCGAGTTGCTTTCTAATGCATCGGACGCGATCAACAAAAGGCAATATTTGGGTCAAGTCGACGGTGCGTTGCTCAACAGTGGTGACAATGGAATTGCCATCAAAATAAATAAAAAATCCAAAACTATAGAAATTAGCGATACCGGCATTGGACTAGATGAAAGCGATCTGGCCGAAGCCTTGGGAACCATTGCACGCTCGGGCACCAAAGCCTTTATCGAACGCCTGGAAGAAGCCAACGATAAAAAGGATGAAAATCTAAATTTGATCGGCCAATTTGGTGTTGGGTTTTACTCGTCCTTCATGGTGGCAGATAAGGTTGACGTGATCAGCCGCAAAGCGGGAACAGAGCAAAGTTATCTTTGGTCCAGTGACGGCCAATCGGGCTATAGCATCGCGCCTGAAACCAGCCGTGAGACCGCTGGAACAACCGTGATCTTACACCTGAAAAAAGATGCAAAAGAGTATATTGAAGACGCCCGTATTAAAACGCTGATCAAAAAATATTCAGACCATATACCCCACCCTATCACCCTGACAGGAACGGATGGTGAAAGCGCTGTGGTCAATTCGGCCGAAGCCCTTTGGACCAAAAGCCCCAAAGATGTCAGTGACGACGACTATACGCAGTTTTACCAATCAAACAGTGGAAATTTCGACACTCCGTTTATCACCATTCACAATAAATCCGAAGGGTCTTTGGAATTTACCAACCTGCTGTTTATCCCCAACCAAGCGCCGTTTGATCTTTTTGAACCCGAGCGCAAAACCAAATTGCAGCTTTATATCAATCGGGTTTTTATCACCAGTGATTTAGGCGATCTTTTGCCCCAATGGTTGCGCTTTGTGCGCGGGATCATTGATACCCCCAATCTTGATCTGAATGTCAGCCGAGAAATTTTGCAAAACAGCCCCACGCTGGCCAAGATTAAAAAGGCAATCACCAAAAAGGTGATGAGTGAGCTTGAAAAGAAACTCAAAAAAGATCCGGAAAACTATGATGCATTTTGGCAGAGCTTTGGCCGGGTTATAAAAGAAGGTCTGTATGAAGACCACGACAACCGTGATCGCCTGTTGAAAATCAGCCGGCTGTATTCGCATAAGCAGGATAAGTTTATCACGCTGCAGGATTATGTGGATCAGATGGCTGAAAACCAAAAATCCATTTACTATTTGGCCTCGGAAAATCTAACCTCTGCCAAACGCAGCCCACACCTTGAGGGCTTTGCGGAAAATGGCATAGATGTGCTGCTGCTGACCGACCCAATCGACGAATTTTGGGTCTCTATGGTGCCAAATTTTTCTGACAAACCGCTGACATCCATCTCGCGGGAAAAAGTCGATCTGTCAGAGTTTTCTGAAAGTGAGCAAACCCCGGAAAGCAAAGCATCCGAAGAGACCTATAGCGATTTGGTGGAAAAGACCAAAGCGATCTTAGGCGAGGCTGTTTCAGATATAAGGATGTCCTCAACGCTTACCAGCAGCCCAGCGCGTTTGGTTGCCGGCGAAGGCGGTTTGGACTTTAATCTTGAACGGATTTTAAAGGCCCAAAACCCCGATTATCAGGGCACTGCGAAAGTACTGGAATTGAACCCGTCACATCCTTTGATCGAAAAGATGAACGCCGCACTGGAAACAAATGCAGATGTGGTTGCAGACACTGCCCAGATCTTGCTGCAGCAGGCACGTATACTGGATGGTGAGTTGCCCGATGATCCGGGTGAATTTGCCAAGCAAATGACAAATGTGATGCTGAACGCGCTGTAGCTTTGTGGCTTCGCGGGCCAGAGAAAATCTCTTGCCCGCGCTGCAATCCTTTAGATCGCTCTAGCCTTGGATTTTCCAGCTGCCATCCGCCATGCGGCAGGCGGTGCCATAGCCTTGCTGTTTGGCTCCACCGACCATAATTTCCTGCGTGTATTCCCGGCAAACCGTGGCTTCAGTGTAATAGGTCCGCGTTGCCGTGACGCTTCCACTGTTGCCACTGTCTGGGTTTGACCATGTCATGGCTTGGTTTGTCGGCGCTGTTTCCATCGTTCTTTGGTAGGTGGTGCGCAGCATTTGGCGATCAAGCTGATCTAGCGATGCCCCTACATCTCCGCCGATTATGGCCCCAGCCAGTAACCCTGCCATAGTAAACAGCGCTTGGTTGTCTGACCCTTGTGAGGCTTGGTTGGCCAATGTCCCGCCCACAACAGCGCCGCTCAGCAAACCGATTGTTTCCTTTGGACCTGCCTCGCCGGTGCCTTCTGTAACAACGCTCTGACAGGCCGAAAGGCCGAGCGTCATGACCGTTAGTGCTGCAAAGTACTTCATAACCTGCCTCCCTTTGGGGAAAATATATATTTTAACTTCTTTGCAAACAAGACCATAGGGCCATAAACCCAAAGGGTCAAAATTTTACTTAGGGCTAAATCATCAAGGATTTCCTGAATGAAATCAACAGGCTTTTATCTGCGCAATCTTCAAAAAATCGTGACCGCTCACGCAGCTTAGACTGTTTCAGTCGCTACGATGTTTCGCGCACTAAACTCGGCTCTTAATGCCGCCAGCACATTACGCCCGTTAACTGCAGAGCGAAGCGCGGCGTCAATATTGGCTTTTGCACCGCTGGTTTCAGAAATTCTAAGGATTACGCGCTGGCTGTTGTTACCATCGTAAACCACTTCTTTTTGACCGGACATCGATGTGCGAAGACCCAGAAAATGACAACCATCAAGACTATGAAAATACATAATTAAAACCTCTTAACTAGGAGTATAGCCTAGCAACCCGTTTGAGTCGCGCAGAGTCTTGACGCCCATGATCACAAAATATTGGGGTTTACTGTCTCAATATTGCAACATATGCCACTCTGTCTGCTTATGCAGGGGGGTGAATGCTCAATACCAATTTGTCAAATAAAGAGATCAAACTTGGATGAAGCGCACAGAATTCAAGTCCGCAGGCAGCTCTAAAAGAGCCCCCGACCCCTACGCCTCTAGGTACTGGATGTTGGCGATAAATCAACAGCTTGGCTATTTCGACTTGCGCAGAAGATAAAAGTAAAGGACGGCCCCAAACACCAGAATTTCAGCAATCGTCAAGGTTCGAACAAGTTCCATATTTTTTCCTTTTTTACTCTGGCGAGGCAAAACGTGACCTCGCCAGAGGAACTGAGCAATTTGGCATAACTTGGGGGAGATGGACCAAACTGCTGTCTGCTCTCCAGGTTTTGCCTCAACCTGTGGGCTTAGAATTAAGCCCACCATGTGCAAATAGTTTGCTCTGATTGTGCAAATGCTTTGATAAGTTATGCAGATTTTGTGCACCCGGGCGAAAACCCTTTGTGGTCTGGATTTTACTGTGCCAACTGCTACTCTATTGGCAACCACGGGATCCAAACCATGCCGCATATTGTAATTGTCGATGACGAAGAGGACATCCTGTCACCTCTGAAACAGATGCTGACCAGCGAAAGCCATCAGGTCGATGCGTTTTCTTCGGGGCGGCAGGCGCTGGATTATTTTCAAACGAAAACTGCTGATTTGGCGATATTTGATATTAAAATGCCCCAAATGGATGGCTATCAGTTGCTCAAATCCGTGCGGCAGTTGCATCCAAATATTCCAGTTATTTTCTTATCATCAAAAGCCGATGAACAGGATCAGATCATTGGCTTTACGCTTGGCGCGGATGATTATGTCACCAAACCCTTTAGCAAACATCTTTTGTTATTCCGGGTGGCTGCAGTGCTGCGCCGGCATGTTGCAATCGGCAGCGGTTCCTCCCTTCAACCGGTCACCTGCGGACCTCTTCATATTGATGAGGACCGGCATTTGGTTACGTGGAAAGAGGCGCCGATTGATCTTACTGTGACCGAATGCCTGCTGCTTTTATCCTTGGCGCGCCGTCCCGGGTCGGTCAAGAACCGCCAACAACTAATGGATGCCGCTTATCAGGAAGCGATCTATGTCAGTGACCGAACCATCGACAGCCATATCCGTAATATTCGCCAGAAACTCAAAGCCTCAGACCCTAAATGTGATGTGATCGCAACGGTGCACGGGCTTGGGTACAAGCTCAAGATCTGACCATGTTGTTGCGCGGCATTCTATCCAAAATTATCGGTTTGCTGCTGCTGTTTAACCTTGCACTGTGGAGCTTTATTTTTTTCACAGAAGACACCGCTTATCTTGAGATTACCAATAAGCGTGACCGGCTCTATGAACGTGCCGTGATGTACCGAAAACTGATCACCCCGCTTTTTGAAGATCAGTCGCTTTCCGAGTTTGAACGTAAATTGGCAATCGAAGCCTTGCTGCGCGATAGCGAATTGGCTGGCATTGGCAAAGTGGTGGTCAAACGGTTTTCAGACCTAAAATCAGCGGAAAGCTTTGAATATTTCAATGGCCAAAAACCGATCAAACTGGTGCCGATTTCCGTTCAAGAGCTGTCAGCGGAACCACCGGCGGATTTCGAATTGGAAAGAAACAGGTTTGATCCGTTTGAATATTTGTTCACCTTTTATAAGGACTTCGTCGATTTGCAATTGATCACCGACCCTATTGTTCCCATCAGAGCAAGGTTTTCGATGCAGTATCATCTGATTGACAGGGGGCAGGATGCCTATGAGCTTAAGTATCTTGCGCCGATTAAAATTGCGCGTAAAACAGTCGCCACGCTTGAGGTTGGCGACAGCTATTTTCTGCGCGAAAGCTATATGGGCAAAAACAAGTCCAGACTGACCATATTGGCTGGCCTGTCGGTATTGACTTTGGTTTTGGGGGTATTTTTGGCCCTGTCGATTGCCTTTCCCATTCGCAGCCTTTCCAGACGGCTTAACCGCAAGCTCAAGGCCGAAACTGTTTCTGAACAGTTAAACGATTTCCGGATCAAGCGGTTCGAGCATCGTAAGGACGAAATTGGTTTCCTCTATCGCAATCTGGTTACTCTAAATGGGCAATTGTCCAAATTGTTTTCTGATAAAGAACGCTTTGCGGCCGATGTATCGCACGAGCTGAAAAATCCACTGGCCGCAATCATTGCCCATGTGGAAAATGCCCGCACAGAGACCACAAATATGGACCAATCTGCGAAGGGCTTTGAAGCCATCCACGACCAAGCAGTGCGCATGAACAAGTTGATTTCCGAAATATCTGAAGCCGCGATTGTCGACCATGATCTGGTGGCCACCAAACGTGAGAAATTTAACCTTTCTGATCTGGTGCGTGACCTTACAGCCCATTTTGAAACCGAGGCCGAACGCGAAGGCGTAAAACTGGTGGCTGATCTGCAATCAAACGTCAAGCTAACGGGCCTTCCGGACCGTATTGCGCAGGTGGTCATCAATCTGGTTGAAAACGCTATTAGCTTTTCCAAGCCAAGTGGTGAGGTTCACGTAAAGTTAAAAAAATCATGGCGCCGGGGTATTTTAATATCTGTTTCCGACACCGGACCGGGGGTGCCCGAGGACTTGCAAGATAAGATATTTGAGCGGTTTTTTACCGCGCGAAGCGGTGAGGCCGAAAAACCAAATAGCTCCGGTTTGGGACTTTATATTTGCAAACAGGTGATCGAGGCCCATGGCGGCAGCATTCACCAAACCAATGGCTCCCCATTGGCTGGGGCAACCTTTACCCTCCGCCTATAGGGGGGGGTGTTAAGATCCCGGAATATACGGCCAGAAGATCTCTATGCCGCTGTGTTCCATTGCCAGCCAAGGGCATCAAATACTGCACGGTAATGGCCGGCAAGCGCGCGTAAATCAGACCCCGCCAAAGCGTCTTGTTGCGACCATGCCTTGGTGGCAAGACCTAAAATCCGTGGGGCCAACATCGGTTCAATCTGATGATCTTGCTGCGTAAATTCGCCCCAGAAAGCGCCTTGAACACCCACCACCTTATCCGCAATGTCCTGTGCGCCTACCGGCACCGGATCCCAGTTGATGGTCTCTTCCAGCGCGACGATCGCGGCCCAGCTTGCCCCCCAGTCTGCTGGATCAGATGTATGTGCCATATCAAAATAAACATTCTGGGCCGGACACATGACCACGTCATAGCCTGCTCGTGCCGCCTCAACGCCCGCATCTTGGCCCTGCCAAATAAACAGCAACGCATCATTGCCAATGCCGCCCCCTGCCCCGCGCGCGGCTTCTTCCCAAGCGGCCGGGCGCATATTTTTGGCGCCAGCAAGGTCCGCGGCTTTGCGCATAACCCAAGCGCCGACATCATCTGCTGTTTTCAAGCCATGTTGCTGTTTGAAACGCGCCATTCTGGGCGAGCCTGACCATGCCATTTGGGGCAGTTCATCACAGCCCAAGTGCAAATAGCCAAATGGAAAAAGCGGCGCAATTCCGTCAATTAATGCTTCTACGACCTCCCAAGTTCTTGGGCAGGCTGGGTTGGTGACATTACCGCGATACCCTTGAACGCTTTCTTCCACACCGGTGTCATCCGGGTCGCGCATTTCTGGGAAAATTTGGTTCAGTACATAACTATGCGCCGGGATTTCGATTTCTGGCAAAACTTCGATATGCAGCGCTTTGGCGTGCGCCACGATCCTTTCGACATCGCTCACAGAATAGCTGCCGCAGGCTTTGATCCCGCCGCCAAAAACGCCGGGCATATACGCGCCCTCGCCGCGGCACCGGCTATTTTGCCAAACTTCGGGCAAGTTAGGGATCTCAATTCGAAAAGCTTCGTCATCTGAAAAATGCCAATGAAACCGGTTTAGTTTGAGCAGGGCCATCAAATCCAAAAGCCCGACGATGGTATCGGGTTTAAAAAAATGTCGTGCGCAATCCAAATGTTGACCGCGCCAAGGAAATCTTGGCTGATCCTCAATGCGCCCACAGGGCAAAAGGCCATTGGTGGTGATGAAAAGGTTAAATAAGGTGATACCGGCATAAAAGATACCGCTGTGCGAAGCGGCGGTGATGATCACCTCATCGGGGGTTATTGATAATACATATCCCTCTTGTGGCATATCGGCCTGCCGGTGCACGATAACGGCCAGTCCGCCTTGGTTTTTAAAACCTTTTGCAGATGTGCGCGTGGCCAGCGCGTTGACCTTGTCCAACTGATCATCAGAAAAGGAAAACCCGTCTGCCTGAACGGTCCCAAGGACGGGACTCCATTTGGTTGGCGCCGGCACCAGTGGCAGCCCGTCATAGGGGTCATAAGGCAACTCAGGTTCCATCCTGACGCCCCGCTCCAGGCCCGGCAGGCTATGGCAGGTATCGCCCACCCTTAGATAGCTGCCCAAGGGCAACCATGCCCTGTTTTTCACGCCAGTATTGGGATCATCATAGGTCAGATCAATCACGTGGGTCTGCCCAGCGGCAAGCGGTGGAAGCTGCACCTCATGAAAGCCCCCGACGCGCCGGATCACGCGGCCCCCTTTGATCACCGAACCGGGCGCCATCAGGGAAAAGCAAAACACTGGATCAACCAGCTTTTGCGCGCTTATCAGCGTGCACCGAATGTTGCCATCTTTTAAAATTGCATCGAAAGATAACTTCATATTAGGCCTCAAGCCGCAGCTCGGTGACAAAATCATATATATCGGAGCGGTAGATGCCGCGCGTCAGTTCGATCGGTCGCCCAGAGGCCAAATAACCGACGCGCACAATTTTCAGCGCAGCAGCGCCTTCGGCCATTTTCAGCAGCCGCGCTTCCTTTGCCGTTAGGTTTATGGCCGTTACCCGTTGCAACGCCCGCGTCGGCGCTCGGCCCTCGGCCCTCAGGACAGCATAAAGCGAGGTTTTTACTTTTTCTGGCTGATGCAGAATATTTTCCGGTAAAGAGCTTTCTTCAATGGCCATCATGATCCCATCTGAGCTGCGCAACCGTTCGATCCGGGCCACCCGAACACCCGAGCCTAGCCCCAAGGACACAACCTCATCTGGTGTTGGCGTAAACATTCCATGGGATAGCACAGTGCTTTCCGAAGATTTCCCGCGCGCCTGCATGGTTTCGGTAAAAGACACCAACGACGAAAGAGACTGCTCAAGCTTTTGCGCTTGCGGCAAAACAAACGACCCCGCCCCCCGGCGTTGCTCAACCAAACCATCGCTGACCAGTTGCGCTATTGCCTGCCGAACCGTAACGCGGCTGATCTGAGCTTCTTGTGCGAATAGGCGTTCGGTTGGTAATTGCACATTAGGTTGCAAGTCGCCTGACAAAATTTGATCCGCCAAATACCGATGCAACTGCTGGTAACGGGGCCCGTGTTTAGGCTTGTACCAATCCTTTTGGTCAATTGATATTTGCAAAGCCCGCACCCCTAATCAAACCACATTTTGGTATTTCATTTTTGATACCAAAAACCCTGTCTACTTCAAATATATACCCAAGAACCTGTTAAAAACAACTAAAAACATCCACTTCCTCAAATTTCAACTTTTTTGGTATTATATAGGTAGTAATAATATTTGTCCTTGGTATTATTTATTCAGTGGAGCAGATTCTTTTTGTGCTCTGCTAAAATTGCACGAAAATATCTTTGGGGGACAAATTGAACGATTCTATTAGCGCAGAGTCTATTTCTCGTGATAGTAGAGCGCCGCAGGCTCGCAGGAAAAGCCTTTCAGAGCCAATTTTTGGCTGGTTGCTGGTGGCCCCTGCAATTATTTTTATTGCCATCATTGTTGCCTGGCCTCTGGCCGAAACATTTCGTTTGTCCCTCACCGATGCCCGCTTGGGCGGCGAGAATTATGTCGGATTGGAAAACTACCAAGAGCTGCTGGAAAAGAAAAAATTTCATCAGGTCATCACCCGGACATTTTTCTGGATGTTTCTGTCTGTAAGCTTGAAAATCATTCTTGGGCTGATTGGCGCTACGCTTTTAAACGCAGCCATCCCTGGCCGTGCGCTGTTTCGGGTTTTGGTAATGCCGCCTTGGGTCATTCCGATTGCCATCGGGTGTATCGGCTGGCTGTGGCTTTACAATGGTCACTTTGGTCTGATTTCGGGTGTTGCCCAGCGAATTGGACTGATCGACGGACCATTCGGATTTTTGGCCTATAAAACTTCGGCATTTTACTCGGCCATTATCACCGATGTCTGGGTCGGCACCCCAATGGTGGCGCTGTTTTTTCTAGCGGCCATGCAAGGCGTGAGCCGCGACCTCTATGAAGCGGCATGGGTCGATGGCGCCAGTCGCTGGTACCGGTTTCGCCGCATTACAATACCCCAGATTATGCCGGTTATTGTATCTATGGCGCTGCTCTCTGCCATCTGGACCTTTAACAGCTTTGAAATCATCTGGATTCTCACCGAAGGCGGTCCACGCGGGGCGACAACCACGCTCATTGTCGACACGTATAAAACTGCGATTGGCAATTACAAATTTGGCGAAGGTGCTGCCCGGGCGGTTGTGATTGTGGCTTTGCTGGCGGCTTTTTCACTCATCTACATGTTTTTTTTGAACAAGGTGAACAAGATGTATGGGAATAAATAAGATGATGGATCGTTACTCTCGGATGCAACTTGTGGCCATCTATGCATGTATTGGCGTTTTCCTAACGTTTATCCTGCTTCCATTTTTCGAAATGTTCATGACATCATTGCGCCCGCTTGAGCATCTTTTCCGGGCGCCCTATCAGTTTTGGTCAGATGACTTTAGCTTTGATGCCTACCGCAAAATGTGGGAAACTGTGCCGCTTCTGGGCCGCTATATCTGGAACTCGATTTATATCTCTTCGATGGTTACCCTGTTGACCATGATTTTGGTCATCCCCGCAGCATATGCCTTTGCGCGGCTTGATTTTCCGTTCAAGAACGCCACGCTTTCCATGTTTCTTGGGGTGAACATGTTTACCGGCGCAGTGCTGCTGATACCCCTTTATCGGGTGCTGCGGACGTTAGGACTGCTTAATACCTATTGGGCGATGATCGTCCCCGGAGTAGCCTTTTTAATCCCAACAGGGATTTGGCTGCTGCGCTCTTATCTCGAAAAAATACCGCGCGAATTGGAAGAGGCCGCCTTTGTGGATGGCGCTAGCCGGCTTTATACGCTGCGCCGGGTGGTGCTGCCGCTGGCTGTGCCAGGCCTTATTGTTGTGGGCGTGGCCGTCTTTATCGGCGCATATGCCCAGCAATTCCTCTTCGCTATCACATTCAACCAGACCCGCGAATTTCAACCACTACCTGCGGGCCTGTATGAATTCATCGGCTATCAGTCGGTGACTTGGAACGAAATGATGGCTGCAGCCTTGGTAGGGGTTTTGCCTGTCATGGTCATCTTTTTGTTCTTGCAAAAATACCTTGTCGCAGGGCTTACGGCTGGAGCTGTCAAGGAGTAACCAAGCTAAACATGGGAGAAAATAAATGAAAAGTATCAAACTACTGACAGTGGGCGCTGCAATGCTTGCTGGAGGTGCGATCTCTGCGCAAGCGACAGAATTGCATTTCATCATGTGCGGCGGTGAAATCCGTCAAGCTGACCAAACGGTTGTTGACGCCTTCGTCGCCAAGCATGACGGTGTGTCAGTCAATATTGAAGCGGTGCCATGGGGCACTTGTCAGGATAAATCCCTGACACTTGCCGCAGCTGGCGATCCGCCTTCCATCGCCTATATGGGTTCGCGCACCTTGCGCCAGCTTGCAAACAATGGCCTGATTGTATCTGCCCAGATTTCTGATGATGTCATAGGGGCATATCAACCAGGCATTCTCAATACTGTTACCGTTAAGGGAACACATTGGGGATACCCACGCGCGTTTTCAACCAAAGCTCTTTTCATCAACTGTGGACTGGTTGAAGAAGCTGGAGAGCAATGTGTTGCTCCGCACACGTGGACAGGCATGTACAACCTTGCAAAAGCCATCAATGACAATACCGAAGCAGCTGGTGTTGGACTTGCGGCAAAAGACTTTGACAACACGATGCACCAGTTCCTGAACTATCTTTATTCAAATGGCGGCGTTGTGATCGACACTGAAACCGGGGAAAATATGCTTGATAGTGACGCAACACGCGAAACTTTGGCCTTCTTCGGAAAAT
>ERZ1049444.2032-NODE-2032-length-13964-cov-11.083112_pt1 | contig 13964 bp, 34 predicted proteins | sample MGYA00383101_ERZ1049444 | MGnify/ENA primary metagenome ERZ1049444 (study PRJEB29581, sample SAMEA5548371) | metagenome | biome: marine; feature: coastal; material: water | depth 50 m | study: Short-term variability in the microbial, nano- and picoplankton...
TTGCACCAACCCTCACAGGCGTAACGCCAAGCTCCCTGAGCGTGTCTTCACGCTTCTTGGCACCAGCCCCCCACTCTCTATTCCTAACGTCATGCGGCAAGTAATGCGCCCTGTAGGTGTATGGCTTGGAGTGCAGCACGTCAGCCACATGGTCAGCGCCCTCCCCAGAGCACTCATAATAATCAATTGCCCGGACCTGCCTGCCATTCTCCTGAAAGAACCAAATTGCAGTGTAGTCATCAACACCAATATCCCAGCCCGTCAGAACCGGTAAATCAGGGTCATACGGGAAATCACCAATGCGGCCCTCTCTGTCGGCCTGTGCAATCTGCTTGGCGTAGTATGCGCCCTCAGTGATTATCTCGTACCCACCACCCCAAATATGTGCGGCCTTCTCAGGATCTGTCTCGTAATCTGACACAATCTGCCTGCGCATCTCGTCAGAAAGCCAAGGGTTGTCTTGGTGGCCTATCTCCACACAAATACTATCAGGCGGCGCTGTCGGCCCTCTAAATAGCTTGTCAATTGGGTCCGTGTCGTGGCGTGGGTTCCACCGCGCCCATATCTCCGCTTCCGGCTTTCGAATGATGGTCGGTATGAGCAAGTCCAAGCTTCGTTGCTTGATTGTCTGCCCTTCCTCGATATCAGCAACATCAAAGCCCTCAAATGACTTCACGCTCTCCGCTGTGTGGTTCTGCAACCCATGGAATACAAACTGGCCACCACCTGGGCACCGTATCTCTGTGTCCATCACCTCAAACAGATGCCCCACCTGATGATGCTGGATGCGCTGTTCAAGAAGTCTTTTGCTACTCTCCTTGATAGACCGCTGAACCTCTCGCAAGCACAATGCACGATAACCCGGCTGGCTTAACGCTCTAGCAATATGCATGTCAGCAAAGAAGTAGGACTTGGTGCCGCCTCTGCCTCCATGGCAGCCCTTAAACGTAGCCTTACCCAATAGAGGAATTAGCTTGTTTGAGCCTACTTCGATTTGGAGGGTTCTACTATGCACCAATTAACCTTTGAGACTGTTTGCATTGGGTTGTCTGCGTCGCCTGAGTGCTCTATTGCTTTCAGGTCTGGTAACACTTTGTTTAGGATAGCCTTTAGCGCGCTAACTTGTGAGGCGTCCGCTGTTACTTCTCCCATACCTATTTTGACCATTCTGTTGATGATTTGTGTGGTTTGAATTTTCTCTCTGCAAGCGTCGTTTTGATGCTTGGTTTTGCGGGCTGCCATTGTCTCTCTCCGTTACCTGATTTCTTCCCACAAGAAGCCTGCATAGACTTCTGCGTCTGTTGCTCCGGTTTTTACCGCGCAAATTGTAAGCGTTCCTGATCAGTTCATCACCAACCCCTACCCCAATGGTTAAAGCATCCACCACCGTAGCCATAATCATTGATTAACGGATAACCTACAGCATCAACATACAACCGATGCTCTTTAATTGTTCCTGCCGCTGTCGTGATGCGGTGCTCTACGAGGCCAGCATTACCAGAAAGGCTAAAAGCCGCCGTGGTGGTTGTGTTGCTCTCACCTGAAACCGTCACACCTGTCGGGTCATTTGTTACGCTGGAAATTGTATCGCCATCAAGCCAATCAGACCAATCAATTGATACCGGCAGCGTCTCGTCATTATCAAGCTCGATAACCGATCCAGCCGTCTTCTTGCCGATGCCACGGGTTATGGTGCGCCCGTTCTCCAGGATCTTGATGATACGATCGGCCATATTTGATTCCTGATGTGTCGCGCCCCGCTAGTAGGAAGGGAGAGCAAACTACTAGCGGGGCTGCGATGAGGCTCACGGCGGCGATGCCGGAGCAACAAGCTCGCGGGTCAGAACCTTTGGGACATATGATTTTAGGTTTGAAGCTCTGCCCGCGATTGGGTCAGCGCCAGAGGCGCGAAGTCGTATTATGTGTTTAGGAAATACTAGGAATTGTGCTTGCCGTCAACCCGTCCACTAGGTTTTGTGCCCTTCAAGCCGTGGCTTCTTGTCTCCCACGCCCTGCCGGTTAGTGCCATCCAGTGTAATTTTCGCTGTAGCTCGTAGGCTTCACGGCGCTCCTTGCTCGTTTTCATACGTCCATCATCCCTTGTTGAATTGGCTCTGGTTTTGGCTCATCAAATAGGCGCGGTTGTTTGTATGCTTCTTCTATGCGCTTGCAGGCAATCTCAAAATAGTCAGGGTCAAGCTCTATGCCGGTGAACTTGCGGCCAAGGCTGGCGCACGCGACGCCGGTTGTTCCGCTTCCCATGAACGGGTCGAGGATGGTTTCAGCCTTTGGAAGAAAGCCAAGACACCACTCTATTAAGGCAATCGGCTTTTGCGTTGGGTGTTGCTTCCCGTCTTGCAGCGCCTTCGCTCTCGCGTAGTCGAAAATTCGCATCGCTTTGTTTTGCGAAGTCCACGCCACCTCGCAGTCTGCCAACGAAAAACCCCGCTGCCCCTTATCCCAAACAAGCCACCGCATAGATGCGGGCAATAGGTCAGAAAAATAATTCCCCCCCCAAATTACTTGCGATTTAGACGCTGCGAGCATCGCGTCAAAGGTTGCCGCAGATGGCCGCATCGTGTCGAAGGTTGCGTTTCTGCTCACCCACCACTTCCCGCCGTTGCCTGTGTAATTTATCCCATAGGGCGGATCAGTCACGCAGGCGTCAAACTGGCCAAGCGTCGGCATGATTTCAATGCAATCGCCCTCGTATAAGGTGCAGTCGCCTATGACTTCTTTTCGGGCGTAAACCATCAGACCGGCCCGTTGCCTGTGCCATAGGCGGACGTAGAGGTGCCGTCAGAGCGCGTTCCGCTCTTGAGAGGATCAGTGCCAGCCAAGCGGCTTTTAACGCGCTCATCATGCGGCACAGCCGACAAACGCTCTATTTCCTCGCGCGTCCAATCGCAGGCTTTCGCGTCCATGTCTCGCAGCACGTCGATTGCCTCAGACACCTGCTTTCGGACTTCAATCAAATGCATGATTGTTTCGCGGATTGTTTTTGTTGGTTTCATTACATTTCCCCTTCGATTGTTACGTGGTTTATTTGGTCAGCAACCTCGCTCAAGGTGTAGCGGTTGCAACCCTCCATAAATTCGCCCGGTGTCGGCATTCCCAACTCAGCCTCCGACCTGTAGGTCACGAAATAAACCCAAAATGTCTAGCTAACGTGTCTGCTCCAGCCCTTAATGCGGTTAGGTAGATATCGCTCATTTCAATTCGGTTGTGTGCCGTTCTTACCCTGTCAATCACCGCCTTTGGCAATGGTGCAAGCGTATCCCTTGCCGCGTGGTATTCATCCCACTTGCGTTGGTCTCTATCGGGATCCGGTGTGTGGTCAGGACTAGAGCCACCAATCATCTGATTAAGGCTGGATGTTTTCAGCGTCACCGCAAACCCTGCTTGCTTGGCGAGGGTGAACAGCTTGTTCAGCGCTTTCTTTTGTGCATCGGTCAACACCAGGTAGGATAACGGGTCTGTTATCTCACCACCGCCCGCCGCCCTCTTGTGGCGTGTTAATTCCTCAGTTGGTGCGACTGGCCGCTTAACCTCCGTGCGCTTTAGCTTGCCGCATGGGTATCTCTTGCCCTTTTTGCGTGGTCTAGCCATTAGCTCTTGCTCTCCTGTCTGCATACGACCTTGGCCACACTACACCCTTTTTACGCCGTAGCGTGACCTCAAAAGCCTCTTTGAAGTCACCTTCACGGCTCTCAACGATGATTATAGGCCCCTCGTCACCCTTTTGCACCTCAATTCCGGCACGGTTCCAGCGTGCGATTTGTATCTCACTCGCTCCATCCTCTCGGCAATAGCGTAGAAATAAATGCTCAAGGCTGTCGGATGATATATCCTCTTTCACCACTTCCAGCGTCAATGCTGTGGGCGTGGATGCATCTAACCAGCTTTCGTGCTTGCAGTCTCGTAACCACCTCTCGAAACTAGGGACAAAGTGCCCCGCCTGGTATCCGTTCTTGGGCTTGGCCTCTGGTGATGCCATCCAAAGAGCCACCGCGCGCTGCATATCGCTCACTGAGTGGCTTTCTAGGGCTTTTGTGTAGTGAGCCATGCACGCAGACTTGTTGGAGCGTGTGCGCGTTATTTTGGGCAGCGATGCCCACAGCTCACTAAATGCCGGATTTTCTCGCTTGCTTGGTGGCTTCTTTCTTGTGGTCTTGGTGTCCATCTTGAGTAGCGTGTCAATGATACGGGTATCATCAACGCCAGCCGCTCTCAGCGTGTTTATTGTTTCTGTTAGCTTCATCTGACCTCTCCATCAGTTTATCTATTGTCCTGCCCGCCTCGGAATCGGATCTAATTATCCTGCTCGCTCAAGGCGGTCGCGTAGGTTCTCAAAGCCCTTCTTGTTATGATACTCAACATGGCGCATTTCCATGCCACGCTGTGCGATGAAGTGGTAGTAAATCATTCGTCATCTCCCGAAACGGCCTGCACCCAATCATAAATGCTTTCGATCAAGTGTGCGTCACCTTTGAAGTCGAAGGCGCTTTGCAAGAAGCCCTTTGTCTCAACCCATGTAAAGTTACCGTGTAGGGCTGCTCGGTTGAACTGCCTGCGGACGTGAGGGCGAAGCAGAAGGCCCGCCGTGATGCGTCCGTGTTCTTGCTGGGATTTGGTTGGTCGTGGTTGTTTGGGTGCTCCCATGAGCTGCTCAAAGAAGCTCATCGATGTTTTAGGCTGTTGAGGCTGCATCTTATTCCTCCTTACTTATTGCATAGAGGAAGGCGGCACCGATGGTAGCCATCGATAGACAAAAGGCGAGGACGATCAAAGCGTCACTAGCCCCTGAGTTAAGGTACACACCGGACACCATTGAGGCGGTTGTACCGGCATAGAGTATCCAAACAAGTTTCATACGCCACCAACCTTTCTCGGTGTTATTGGTATGCCAGCAGCACGCAACCGCCGATAAACCGTGCTCTCATGAATGTTTAGCATCAATGCGATATGATGCAGGGTTCTACCGTTATCGACATATTCTTTGCGTATGCGTGCAAGTTGCGGGCAATTGTCCATGTCTCTCTCCTTTATCCGGCTTCTAAAATCTGATGCATCACGAGGCACTTTTTTGCGTCGCCTTGCTCTCCAAAATATTCCATCAACGCTTTTACGCACTCAACGCTGTCAGAACACTCAGCAGCCTTAATGCTGATTATCTTACCATCAATTATTGCCTTGGCCCTGATTATTCTGTTTCGAGCCAGTGTGTTCATCATTACCTGTATTCCAGTTTTACTGCCCATCTTACTTCCTTTCTTAACCCTCTGACTTTTGGAAATCCTTGAGCTGTAGGCATAGGAGGACTAGAACCACCTATTGAGGCAGTCCCGGTCCACCCGTGCAGCATGTTATGACTTTCGGAGCCATCCCACCGCAGCGGCCCATTACCTCATCCTCAGAGGCTCTGGATGCTTGCTACTTTCGACAGATGAGGTTCTGCCGGTGTCCGCCCTTCAAGCTCAGGAGTGGGCTGCGCGATTAGACACGAACCACGAGTATCGCGCTGTATTACCGCAAGCCCTCGTGGTCCCTCAGACTTGCGGGTTTCCCGGAGTATGTTAGAAGGGTGTCAGAAGGCGCGTTCCGGGAAGTCCGCGTTCTTCTCAAGCCTCGGAACGTTAGTCGCGTTGCCGGGGCTTTTTTCTTTTAGGCCAACTTACTGGTTTATGCAACTCGCCAGACGCGGTAGCCACCATCGGCCTTGCGGATGCTGAACTTTATGTTTGTGCCTTTTGCGAAATACCGACCAGCAGCACCCACAACGTCCCGGTCCCCGTCAAACAAAAACGAGTCCCCGACTGCCATGTTTTTGAACGGGTACTTAGAGTAAGAAGTGCGCTTAGGCGGCATGGGAGGTTTACTGTCTACTTTATAGGTCAATTTCTTTCTCCTGTTATTGCGAGCTTTCTTTTAGGCTTGTTATTCTGTTTTGGCAAGGCCGGTCCATGCCGAGCTATCAAATATAACCTCGAATGTCGTTGCGTGCCTGTATAGGTCGTCAGTCCTTTCGATGGTGCTGTTGCTGACGTTGTGTGCGCCGCTGCGGTCGATGAGACTGGAAATTGTGGCTATCGTCGCACCAATACCATCCCACACGTCCTTGCAGTTTTCTAAGTCCTCTTGGGTGAGGGTGGCTTTCATGTTCTCATTCCCTTCATCATCTGTGCTATCGGCAGGGTAATAGTCTGTGTGCCTGCCTCCAGCTTCCCTACAGCCGTTCTAGCCGTGTTGGTGCCGTAGCCTAGCAATAGACCTAGCTCGCGCTGTGTGAGGTCTAGTGCCAGGCGGTGCTGCTTGAATTGCTTGGGTGTCAATAATCCGCCTCCGTTTGTTGATAACTTATCTTAGGTGCTATATCGCACGTGTCAAGATAAAAGATAACCCCCACTGAATTAACAGCAGGGGCTCTTTGTGCTCAGGTGGTTAGTGTAGGCTCAGCGCCCTCATATCTTGGGGCTTTGCGCTTTTTGTATATAACTTGGGTGGCGGGCTCTAGGTCGTGCCTGTTTGCGTGACAATAAGCGCCCCACAACACTGTAGCATGGTCTCTGCCACCTAACCGGCTTCCAATGGTTGCTGTGCTTGCCCTTCCTCCCTTCATGGCGTGATGCATCACATACTGCCTGGCCCTTGAATAAATCGCCACGCGGCTAGGGCCAATGATATCATCAATAGTCACATTATAAATCTTGGCCGCAATCCTGATTAACTCAACCACGGTAGGCTGTGCGAGTTTATCCTGTAGCGCTGCTTTCTCTGCCATCCGCTCATTAGCCGCCTGCCATGCGCTTGAATTATGCGCGCTCATCTCAATCATCCTATCACTCCCTCTAATGTTAGTGCCTCTTTGGTGTCGTCAATCGAGCGCACCACGTAATAAGTAGCGCCAGCCTCAACAAACGCGCCCTCAATATATCGCTGCTCGGGGCTCTGCTTTCCTTTGGCCGCTTTCACCTCCAACCCAATCAGCTTGCCAGCATGCAACACCAGCAAATCAGGAATGCCCGCAAGCCTACCCATCCGCTTTAGCTTGGCGTGGAAGGCCGGTCGTGCTGATGAAAACGTGTTAGGCGTGTGCCAGAACAACGCATCATTGGGTAGCGCCAACTGAAGGTATCCCACGATTGACGCGTGTATCCGGTCCTCACTCAACGTGCAATCCAGTATGCAGAGTAATGCTCACCAGGCACTTGCTCGCTCTTGATATCGTAGCCATCCAAGCGCAGGCGGTGAATCACTGAGGCTAGGCGAAAGCACCCAAACTCATGCAGGGCGGCAAGCTGGGTTAATCGACTGCCTCGCTTTTCGTCCAAGTGTCGCAGGATTGCCGCCTTCTGTGTGTTTGCCTTGCTCATTTCTTTTCTCCTTTAATTCGGTTCTGTATCTTGCGGCCCTTTGGCCAGCTTCCCTTCGGCCTTGATTGCATTTTCTGCTTGGGCTGCCTCCTTTGGGGCCGGTCACGGTTAACAGCAAAATGATTGCGCGTGGCCATGTGCTTGCGGTCAGTGGTGGTCTTCTGCGCATGATGCTCTCGGCATAGGTACGCACCGTTATCTAGCTCACAGCTACCACCAAGCTTTTCAGCAAGAATATGGTCTAATTCTTTGGCCACCCGGTCACACGTCAAGTCAAACTCACGGCAAATATCCCGCCCGTGTTCGTGTGTGTGCAGAATATGAACCTCACAACGACCAGCCGCCCGCTTCCATGCTGCAAGCTTGGTTTTGGCGTCAAAGTTTTTTCTCATCGGTTAGCCTCAAAGACGGCCCTAGCAAAGCCCATTGGGGTTGCGCTCCTAATGTTAGCCCTGTCCGGTCCTGGCGCTGCCTTGTGTATGCGGTCGTCGGGCTCACCAAGCTCTAGGTGTGGATTTGGCTTAGGCATCACAAACCCTGCCCCGGTCCATAAACACGTCTTCTTGGTGTAATTGTCTTTCGGTTCAAACCCGGCAAACTCCCAAGGGTGAAATGTGTGGTCAGGTTTGCGCCAGTAGCTAGACATTGTTGATACCGGGTTCTCCAGCATCCAGGGGCAATTAGCCCACTCAGCTATATCTCTGGCACGCTCAACAAGCTCAATCGACGCAGCCAACCCAGCAAGCCCTTTGTCCTTAAACCAGCGAGCGCCAGAGACGGCTTGATCTGTGCAGGGCGGAAACGCAAACACTATTTTGTATTCACACCGGGGAGGTAGCCACCGGAGAATATCAGTGCCGTCACGCTGCTGATCAATGCATAGCGTCTCATAACCCGCCTCCTTCCACGGCTTGACCATGTTCTCAGTCAGGTCAAACAGTGACAACACCAGGCCGTTCACACCCGGATCCTAGAGCGTTCGACATACTTCACCTTGCAGATATCATGGTGACGAGGGCAGTAGGGTGAGTGTTGCTTGGCGTGGTCTGCGCAGAACATCTGTTCTGGCCCAGGTGTGCCAACCGGAAAGCGGCATTCGCCAGCGCCAATATCAATGATATTCTTGGGATTGTCGCTGGCTTCCGCCTCAACCCGGTCTAATCGAGTTTGGCTGGTGGCCTGTGCCTTCTCAGCCTGCTCTGGTGTTGATACGCTTCGAAAGTTGATAGCGCCGTTGGCATTATAGGGAGCGCGCAAGCCCATCTTAGACATCTTGCTGCGGATACTACTCTCAGAGCGGAACGCCTTAAACTCATCCTCCAAGAGATAAACGATATCCTCAACACGGTTCTTTTCATTGATGAGCTGGCGAAGCCGTGAAACCTCCTGATCTGACCAAGCGCGCCCACGTCCTGTTGTGGGAGCCTTGATCTTGCAGGTTGGAACACGCTTTGCAACGCGGTCATTTTGTCCGGGCTTTTTCTTGATGACCTTCTTGCCCTTTGCGCGTTCACGGTTAGCGATGCCTATCACCGCATTTTTCGTCAGACCACCAACAAGGCGACCAATCGTTGCTGCTGAATGGTCAGGCCATAGACTCAAAACCTTTTTTCTCAATTCTTTTCTAGTCATTTGCTCCCCCTCAAAATATCGAGATAATCAGCCAGCAGCAAGCCGAACAACTCTGTCTGGTCAACTCCGTATTTATTACAATTCTTCAGTAACAAGAGGCGGCGTTTGTGTGGAATGGCGTTGTTTGCCTTCCACTTTGTAACCGTCTCAGCGGTGCCCACTTCTGCTGCCCTAGCAGCGTCGGAGCGTGATGCAAACAGGTTGCATATATTTTCTGTGTTGGTTGCCATTTCCAAACCCTACATCATAAAAAAGAGTGCTGCAATGAATTTTCTTACTTTACTTCTGCTTTGATGCGTGTAGTATGGGTGCATCGAAAGGGAGAAATTCGGTGACTAAGATTAACGAAATTGATATCCAGTATTGCACTCAGGACGTAGAGTTTGAGGAAGAAGATTTGCGCGGTGGTGACGGTACGGTGCACGCGGAATTTGACCGCAACTCCGGCCTGTCTGTCACTGTCTATGACGCCACCAAGCACGATCGGCCTGTATCCATTCGCTTGAATGAAGTTGCTGTTCGCGGTCTGATTGAGGCGCTGATGGCGGTTGAAGTTACGCACCGTCAAAATCAGGGGAAGAAATAATGCCCCGCTACAAACATCATCTTGAATATATTTGCGACGCTTGCGGTAGCTCATGGGATGAGCCAGGCGATGCGCTAGACGAGACAATCAGCCTTGATGGCACCAAGCTTGACGGGCCAACACCTTGCACAAATTGTGATAGCATGGATGTGGAAGTGATTGTTCATTCTGACGAGGTTGACGGGATGGACGAATACTCAGCCGCTATGGAACGTAAGGCAGATCAGGAGAGTGGACGATGAGTAAGATGGCACATAGCTGCGACGAGACAATGAAGCAGATTGAGGCGCAAAACAAGGCACGCACAGAACGTGAGGAGACACCTTATGCGCAGGTATCTTGGGGAGATGGCGGTATTGAGGGCAAAAGCAAAGAGGGCAGGACTATGAGGCAGTATGTTGAGAAGCTTGAAGCCAAGATCGAGAAGATGCGGGAGGCTCTGACAGATATCCGTGATGGCGCGCCCCTACATAATCACGACGAGCGCGATAACCCTTGGGAGCATCACGCTAAAGATATGAAGGATTGGGCTGAGGCTGCATTGGGTGCAAACAATGAAACAGGATGAAGAAAACAATCTCTATGACGTTATAGATTCCTTCATTTCTTCGCTGCAAGATTTGAGAGCTAAAGCAAAGGAGAGCGGACTATGAATAAAGATGCGGACGGAGTTTTGGGGCTGATATCGGTGACGATGACGCTCGTGATGTTTGTTGGTGTTATGGCAGTTGTGATGGGAGCAATATGATGAGCATTCATAATTGCGGAAACAAAATGTCAGACATTCCGTTGGGCGGCATGGAGGCTCTAAAGGGTGGGCTTGAACAGTCTCCATCAGAGAAAATGGAGAGCAGAATTATCGGCATTGTGCAAGAGCTGGTAGCCCTTGAGCGGCTGGCGAGTGATGACCCGGATGCCTTCTTATTGGTGGCTGTTAATTGCGACCATATCGGAGAGATATCAAGCCGGGCTATGACGCTTGCTCTAAAGGGACAAGCAGTGATGGAATCAATTAACGCAGAGAAAGCTGTGCGAGGAATTAACTGATGATTACAACGTCAGAAACTATCGGGAAAATCGCCGCCGCCGTGGCAACCGCAAGCGCGGATATCGGTGCGGCCAAGAAAGACGCGAAGAACCCGCACTTCAAGTGCGACTATGCCACGCTTGAGAGCGCGATAAACGCCAGCAAGTTTACTCTACAGGCTCAAGGCGTGTTTGTGGTGCAGTCACCGGGCGAGCTATCGCAGGCGGGCGCTCTGCGCATTGTAACGCGGCTGGTGCATTCATCCGGCGAATGGATTGAAACCGTCTGCGATATTCCGCTGCAAAAGAAAGACGCGCAGGGTGTCGGCTCTGCGGTTACATACGGGCGGCGATATGGCCTTATGTCTGCGCTGAATATGCCGGCAAGCGACGACGATGGAAACGAAGCGAGCAAACCGGAGCCGGTCAAGTGCATCACCCCGGCGCAGGTTGTACGGCTTCAAGATTTGGCCGACGAGGTTGGCGCGGACATGGTCAAGCTGAAAAAGTATATCGGCGTTCAGGTTATGACCGAAATCAAGGCCGGGGACTTCGACCGGGTGCGGGAATTGCTTGAACGCAAGCGCCCTGCCGCTGAGAAAGGCGGTGCAGCATGATAACCGAAAAAATGGAACAAGGCTCGCCTGAATGGTTCGCGGCACGCTGTGGCAACGTGACAGGCTCGCGGGTCGCTGATGTGGTGGCGAAGGGGCGAGGCTCTGCACCTTCCGCCAGCCGAAAGAATTACATGGCGCAGCTTGTGGCCGAACGCCTGACCGGTAACGTGGCGGAAACGTTCACCAGCCCGGCCATGCTTCATGGTATTGAGACGGAAGCCGAAGCCGCGAACGCTTACGCCTTCCTGAAAGACGCAGAGCTGTATGAAATCGGCTTTGCATGGCATGACACCATCAAGCAGGCCGGGGCGTCTCCTGACCGTCTGGTGGGCGCTGATGGGCTGGTTGAGATTAAATGCCCGAACACCGCAACGCACCTCGACACGCTCCGGGGCGGCTCAATTAAGGGCGGCTATATAATTCAGATGCAGTGGCAGATGGCCTGCACAGGCCGCGCGTGGTGCGATTTCGTCTCGTATGACCTAAGGCTACCAGAAGCCATGCGGCTGCACTGCACGCGGGTTGAGCGGGATCAGAAGCATATTGACGAGCTGGAAGCCGCCGTAAAGGCATTTCTGGCGGAACTGGAAACCACATGCGCCGATCTGGTGGCCAAATATGGTTGACCCGGAAAGCCTATCCTGCCCGCAGCTTCGTCTCATGGCCAAGCTGCGGGCCAAGGGTGCGGGTTACAATGACAAAATCCGGGAGATTATCAATCAGGCAAATGACCTTGATGACCTCAATAGCCGGTGGAATATGATTGAAGCCGATTACATGCCGACGCTCCCGCTATCATGGGAAGACGCAATGAGAGACATTCACGAGGCGAAACGCCTGGAACTAGGAGCTTAACAATGCTGAACAAATGCACCTTTATAGGACGGGTTGGCAAAGACCCAGAAATCAAATCGACCAACAGCGGTGAGCAGTTGGCATACTTCTCCCTCGCTTGCACCGAAAAATGGACCTCAAAGACCGGCGAGAAGAAAGAGGCTACCGAGTGGGTCAACGTGGTCGTGTGGGGCAAGCTCTGCACAGTCATTCAGAATTACGTCAAGAAAGGCTCCAAGCTTTATATCTCCGGCAAGCTCAAGACGCGAAGCTGGGAAGACCAGAGCGGCCAAACGAAATACATGACCGAGGTGGTTTTGCAGGGCTTTGGCGGTGAGCTGATTATGCTCGACAGCAAAGGTGGTGGTGGCCAGCAGGATAGCTATGCCAAGCCGGAGTCGGCGCGTAAACAGTTGTTTGGCTCCAACATCGACACAGACCTAGACGACGAAATTCCGTTCGTTCGGTGGTAGCCAATGACCAACAACCAACCATTCTCAGACCAAGTGCGCACCAAGGCTCTTGAGTGGGCGGATTTAGATGCGGCTGCACGGATGCTGGAAGAGGGCAAGACCACGTACCTTGCTCAACGCATAGATGTGCTTGGTGATATGCCTGTTTCTAAGGCCACCCACCAGGTCAAGGCGTCACCAGATTGGGCTGATTATATTAAGAAAATGGTGAAGGCTAAAACTCTAGCGAACAAAGCCAGGATAGAGCTTGAATATATCAAGATGGTCTATTGGGAGCATAGCGGCCTGGAAGCCAACAAACGCGCTGAGATGCGCATGGGATAGCGTCACCACCACGTAGTGGCGCTGGTAGGTGTGGGCGGGTGTTTTCTCCCGTAAATGGCCCGCCCCCTACCGATTAAAGGAGAGAGACATGAAAGAGCGCATCAGATTTGCTGTCTATGAATGGCAGCAACGAGGCGGCACAGCAGACCAGCTGGCAGATGATATTATGGATGTGGTTAAGCCGCCATCACCAGAACCAGAATGGACTCGTGATGAGATTGAGGCAGTTTCGCACGTTCCACACGATGTGCGCCTGGCAGCAAGACTTGATCTGGTCAAGCACGCGAAAAGCGGAGGGCCAACCAAATGAAAACCACACTTAATCAAATCGAGTACAAAGAACTCAACCGCCTTTTCATAGAAAGCCTTCTGCGCGAAGCTGGATGGGTACGCCGCAGCGAGGCTGATGCGAGGGCTGCTGCGGGGTATGATGCGGGGGTTGCGGATGCTGCGGCTGCTGCGAGGCCTGATGCGTGGTCTGCTGCGGAGCGCGCCAAACAAGACGACTTTTTCCGCAAAGCCTTGGAGGAAAGCAAATGAAAACCACACTTAATCAAATCCGGGCGCACCACCCTTGCGCTGGTGGATGGGAAAAGCTTCTGGCCCATCTTGGCAAGGTGAAGTCTGATGACGAACCGCTGGCGATTCTGACGATTCTTGAAAGTAATGGCCTTGAGGATGCTTTGTGGGCATTGCGCGCCGTTGAGGGCAAGGACCGCGAGATACGCCTGATGGCCTGTGATTTTGCCGAAAGCGTGCTTGGATTGTTTGAAAAAAAGCACCCCGACGATAAGCGACCACGCGAGGCGATTGAGGTGGCGCGGAAATTTGCCAAGGGCGAGGCGACCAAAAAGGAAATGTTCGTTGCGGAGGATGGTGCGTGGGCTGCTGCGTGGGATGCTTTGGAGGCTGCGGAGGCTGCTGCGAGGGCTGCTGCGGATGCTGCGGAGGATGCTGCGGGGGAGGCTGCGGAGGCTGTGTGGGCTGCTGCGGAGGCTGCGGCTTCTGCGAGGGCTGCTGCGGGGGCTGCTGCGAGGGCTGCGAGGGCTGCGTGGGCTGCGGAGCGCAAAAAACAAAAAGACATATTGCGGAAATATTG
>ERZ1049444.2038-NODE-2038-length-13938-cov-4.738673_pt1 | contig 13938 bp, 18 predicted proteins | sample MGYA00383101_ERZ1049444 | MGnify/ENA primary metagenome ERZ1049444 (study PRJEB29581, sample SAMEA5548371) | metagenome | biome: marine; feature: coastal; material: water | depth 50 m | study: Short-term variability in the microbial, nano- and picoplankton...
AAGCAAGATAGGAGAGGACCAAATTTTTTATTGTAATCAAAGAGGTATTGAGACTAGGAAATGATCCAAACTTAACTTTTGAAGTAGGAGATACTATTAATTTTGAAGTGAATGCCTCTGGCCATCCTTTTTACCTTAAAACCTCAGCTGGAACTGGTACAGGAAATCAGATAAGTGGAATAACCAACAATGGTACTGAATCTGAAACAGTTTCTTGGACACCAACTGAAGCTGGAACATACTATTATCAGTGTTCAATTCACGCAGGAATGGTTGGAACTATAACTGTTAACTAAACCACAGACATATCTTCTTCCGTAAGTTCAGGTGTTTCTAATCCTCTTAAATAGATTAAACTTACATTTATAGAAGAGTGTCCCATAGCCTTTTGTAGCTATGCTTAGTTCTTTTTATTAATTATTTTTGGTTTAATGACTATTGAATGTATATTTAATAAAATTTTTATACGTTTATTATGATATTGACCGGAAATTTGAAAATAGCAGATGGAAGAGACCTCAAATAAATTAAGTGAAGACAACTTCAAGTTTTGTGCTGATTGCGGTAAAAAAATAAGTAAAAAGGCCTTAAGTTGCCCTAATTGTGGAAGTCCAATAATTAAACCTGGAACCCAAAACGCTGAGAATAGATTTATTACAACTCTATTGTTGTGTTGGTTTCTTGGTGTTTTTGGTGTTCATAGGTTTTACACTGGACATACTTTGATTGGAGTTTTACAGCTTATAACTCTTGGGGGTTGTGGTATATGGACTTTAATTGATTTTATAATGATTCTTTTAGGAAACTTCAAAGACAGTGATGGAGTTAAAATTAAGACGTCTTAGTTTGTTTTTACTTCATCTTTACCTGAGAAACAAACTTTTATGTTTGGTAGTTTTTTATGAGTTCTTTGCAATAACTCTTCATTCAATTATCTTATTAGATTTCAGAATACCTTGTTTATTTGCTCTATTGTTTGATAAAAAATGTTTTGGGTGCGGTCTTTCTGAAGCTTTTGAGCAATTATTAAACTTAAATTTTTTAATAGCTTCTGAGGTTAACCCTTTAATATATCCTTTCACCTCTGGAGCAGTCTATTTGCTCTATAAGGAGTATGTAGAGTTTAAATATGACGTTTAAGTAATGAAAAAGCTACTTCTTCTGTGTAAGTTCAGGTATTTTTAATTTCCTTACATTTAAAGAAAATAATCCTAATGAAAAAGGTATTAGATAAATATCAATTCATAATTGGCACGGTAATTATTCTTGCTCTTATGATAAAAGATATAATAGGTGCAGGTATTTTAACATTTGAAGTTACTGACAATTGGTTGCCTTTTGAAATGACAATTACATTATATATTATTTCAATAGCCTTATTAGCAAGACATCTATATCAAAAAAATAAAAGATAGTTAAACTAAACCCGAGGCATATCTTCTTTTGTAAGTTCAGGTATTATTAATTTCCATACATTTAAGTTAAATACATACACTATTAAAAAGCTACTTCTGGAAAACTCTTTTTTTATAATTTGAAGGGCATTAGTAATCCTATTTTCCATACTTTTAGAAGGGTATAAATAGATTTAAATCTTTCTCATAAAAACTTAACATAGATAAGATGTATAAAGCACCCAAAATAATTTATCAACTAACCTTATTACTTTTTATTGTTTTCTCAAGTGTTAGCGCCCAATTTCATAAAGAGATTGTTCATTTTGAAAGCGCAAATCCTTTTTCGCTCAGTGATATTATAATTGCTCTTGATAAACAAGAAAAGCAAAACGTTTTTGGTCAACTAACTATCCCTACAGACAGTTTGAATCATAATAAAAAATATCCTTTAATTATAGGAGTTGCAGGAAGTATGGGCTGGAGAGAACATCATCTTGATTATATTAAAATGTACCAGGAGCAAGGCTTTGCAACGTTTGAGCTAAACAGCTTTAAAAGTAGGGGAATAACCTCTACAGTAGGTTCTCAAGATGAAGTAACGGTTGCTGCTGTAATACTTGATGCGTATCGTGCATTAGAAACTCTAGCGCAACATTCTAATATTGATAAAGATAAAGTCGCTATTACTGGTTGGAGTTTGGGTGGCGGAGTAGCTCTTTTTTCTGGCTGGTTGCCCTTAAAAAATGTTATCACAACCAAACTTAGTTTTGCTGCACATTTAGCTTTCTATCCTCCGTGTTTTATAAATCCAGAAAATCTGTCTTTTACAAAAGCTCCCATGCATATTTTAATTGGTGAAGATGACAACTGGACACCCGCATCACCGTGTGAAGATTTGGTTAATACATTGTCTAAAAACACCAATATTGGTATTACTGTATATCCTGATTCACATCATGGATTTGACAGTAAGGAACCTGTTAGCAGAAACGAAAAAGGTTATAGTTTCAAAGATTGTCTATTTGACTTAACGGCAGAAGGAGATGTCTTGATGAATTATTTGAGACTGCCCATGTCCAATCCCACCCTTCAAAAAGTTGGATTCTTATTTTGTGTTGAGCGAGGCGTCGATATAGGAGGAAATCCAGAAGCAAGAAAAAAATCATTAGCCTTCGCTAAAAGTTTTATGGAACGTGAATTATTGACTCCGTAAAATTTTCAAATCAAAAACTATTACGGAATAGGACTTCATTGTTTTAACACAATTGAAATATGATAAAGAAGAAACAAATAAAGAACCTTCAGAAATACAAATTAATATAATAGAAACTACAAATAATTTATACAGTCTGAAAAAGGTAAATGCATGCGAAAAAGACTATATTATTAAAATTCTATAAATTCAATTTTTGATTGATTTTTGTCATTTTTAACTCAATTTTGATCATTTTTAGTCATTTTTTGATCATTTTTTCCCTTTTTTGATGTTTTTTGACTTTTTATAATTTCACTTCCTCTGACTGATTAGCCAAGACCAATTAAACCATAATTGATATCCCTGATTTTTATTTCTTTTATTTAGATTAAAATATTATAACTTGTTAGCTTAAGCATGAGATAAATGCAAGACCCGAAAATTAGCAAAGGTTCTTTTTTAAACATAACACTTTTAATACTTTCAGGGGAGTTAATCTATATGCTTCCCTATGTTTTGGCTCGAGTATTTAGGCCTACGTTTTTGAATGTATTTCGCTTAACAAATTTTGAATTAGGTAGCTTGTTTTCCGTTTACGGAATAGTAGCGCTACTATCTTATTTATATGGAGGAGTTCTTGCAGATAAATTTTTACCAAGAAAATTAATTGCTTTATCCCTTTTTTCAACTTCCTTAGGAGGTTTAATAATGGCAACTTTTCCGTCTTATTTAGTCTTACAGATCTTATTTGGCTATTGGGGATTTACCACTGTTTTCTTATTTTGGGGAGCTATGATTAAAGCTACCCGTTTATGGGGAGGATCTTTAAGTAAAGGTCAAGCATTTGGATTTTTAGATGGCGGAAGAGGTTTAGTTGCGGCTTCAATGGGCAGTATCGGTGTTTTTATTTTTTCATTTATTTTAACAACTGACATTAAATCAGCCAATTTAATTGAGCGTCAAGAAGCATTTCGTTATGTTATTTTATTCACCTCGTTTATGGTTGCTTTAATAGGGTTTTTAGTGCTTGTGTATATGAAGTCTGAAGGAGAAAATGAAATAAAAGATATAGCTTCAACAAATTCTTTTTCTAATATTAAATCAGTTATGAAAATCCCATCGGTATGGCTATTAATGATTATTATAATGTCTGCTTATGTTGGGTATAAGTTAACTGACATATATTCTTTATACGCTTCTGATGTGATGCTTTATGATCAAATACAAGCTGCTGAAGTTGGAGCATTACAGTTGTACCTTAGACCGATAGTATGTGTCATTATAGGTTTACTAGCAGATAAAACAAGTGGGGTCTTCTGGATCATTGCTGGTTTTATAATAATGTTAATCGGAGCAATAATTTTTGCCTCTGGAGTTATTCAATCAAATATGAACTTTGTTTTTTTCTTATCATTAATTATAATTGCAATTGGAACCTACGCAGCAAGAGCTCTATACTTTGCTATATTTCAAGAAGGATATATCCCTTTAGCTTATATGGGAACAGCTGTAGGAATAATATCTGTAGTTGGATACACCCCAGATGTTTTTGCAAGCCCTATTATGGGTTATTTGTTGGATAGTTACCCTGGGATTGTTGGACATCAATACGTTTTTACTATGCTAGTGCTATTTTCTATTTTGGGGCTATTTGCTTCAATAAAATTTGCCAAACTGGTAAAAGCAGGATAAGGAAAATTCATTAAAAACGAAAAGGGCAAAAAAAGCAACCATACTTTTAATACCCTTTAAGCTATTTCGCTGCGTGAACAACGAAGTGCGAATGTAAGCCAAATTATATTATTAACCATTAACATATATATTATTTTTGGTTGTCGTTGGAGAGTAAACGAAAAATCATAAAAATTAGTACTGATTTTTTAGTCAGGGGCTTTGATTATAAATATGATTTATTTACTTTAATGAACAATAATTCTTTCTAATTTGGGAAGTAGTGACAAAAAAAGACGTGTATGTAGTTTCTGCTGTTCGAACACCACTAGGTAGCTTTGGTGGTATTTTTGCTAACGTATCGGCTACTAATCTTGGTTCAGCAGCAATAAAAGGTGCTCTAGATAAGGCTAATTTAGATCCAAACAGCATAAATGAAGTTTTTATGGGTAATGTTTGCTCTGCAAATTTGGGACAAGCCCCCGCTAGGCAAGCAGCTTTAACTGCTGGAATTTCTGATACCGTTCCTTGTACTAGTATAAATAAAGTTTGTTCCTCTGGAGCAAAATCAATTATGCTTGCTGCACAGAGCATTTTATTAGGTCAGTCTGATCTTATAGTTGCAGGTGGGATGGAGAATATGTCTGCTGTTCCTTATTATATACCAAAAGCCAGATACGGATATAAATATGGTAATGCAGAATTAATTGATGGTTTACATAAAGATGGTTTATTAGACCCCTATAATGAAATATCAATGGGTGTTTTTGCGGACAAAACTGCAGAGAAATATGATATTTCAAGGCAAGAGCAAGATAATTATGCCATTCGTTCGTATAAAAATTCAGCTGCAGCTAATGAAAATGGAGTTTTTGCTAATGAAATTATCGGTGTTAGTGTCCCTCAGAGACGTGGAGATCCTGTTATGATAATGGAAGATGAGGGATATAAAAATGTGGATTTCGAAAAAATTCCACAATTAAGAGCCGCTTTTACTAAGACTGGAACTGTAACGGCTGCAAATGCTTCTACCATTAATGATGGTGCCTCAGCGCTTGTTTTAGCAAGTGCTGAGGCAGTAAAAAAACATGACTTAAATCCTATTGCAAAAATTTTATCTTATGCGGATGCTGCCCAGGAACCTGAGTGGTTTACAACTGCTCCAACTAAAGCTGCTCCTAAAGCACTGGGATTAGCAAAAATGTCAACCACTGATGTTGACTATTTTGAAGTTAATGAAGCATTTTCAGTTGTCCCTTTGGCTTTTAATAAAATATTAAATATTGATATAAACAAAGTAAATATTCACGGAGGGGCTGTTTCTATGGGTCACCCACTGGGAGCTTCTGGTGCAAGAATTGTTACTACTCTCATTAATGTGTTACAAACTAAAGATGCAACAATTGGATGTGCAGCAATTTGTAATGGAGGGGGTGGTGCTAGCTCAATTGTTATTGAACGCCTATAAGTTTTGAGGTTTATAAAACTTCATTTTTTTGAGATATAAATTCAATCCTAATAAGAGTAAAAAATCTTCTTGGTATAAAGAAAATTAAAAGTAAATTGTGACTAAATCAGATGAAAATAAAATCTAACCTAACTTTTTTTTTATTAATTTTTATGTATAATTCTCATTCACAAAACAAACTTCCATTTTTTGAAATTCCTGAGGCTCCCAAGGAAATTTCTTCTTCTTCTGTGACTGCCAGAATGATCCAAGGTGTTGGTTTTAGATACTACTGGGCAACAGAAAGTTTGACCGAAAAGGATTTGTTATACAGGCCCTCTATAGATGCTCAATCAAGTTATGAGACTCTTGAACACATATACTCTTTATCTCTCACTATAAATAATGCAGCAAGCTCTACTCCAAATATTCGTCCTATAAAAGAAGTCCCAAAAGATTTTGTTTCTCTTAGAAAAGAAACTCTAACTCAATTAAAATTAGCTAGTGATAAGTTTTTATTAGCAAAACCTGATGATCTTGAAAAAATGAAAGTTGTTTTCCAAAGAAAGTCCAATCAATCTTCATTTCCTGTATGGAATTTAATTAATGGTCCTATATCCGATGCTATTTATCATACCGGGCAAATTATTAGTTTTAGGAGGACTTCTGGAAATCCAGTTCCAAAGGGAGTTAATGTTTTTTTAGGAGTAAAAAATTAATTCTATTTTACTTTTTATATCGTCCAGGAGCTAAGGCCCTGCTCAAAAGAGAGAAAACAAAAGACGGCAAAAGCCTTATTAAAAAAACAATAATTTTCCATGTTTTTGTAGGAACACACAAACTCTTTCCTTTAAGAGTTGCTTCTACTGCTTCCTCAGCAATTCTTTTTGCGTCTTTTTTCATAAAGGTTGGAACCCTATCCATCTCATTTTGAACTCCACTAGCTTTATGAAAGTTTGTTACTGTATATCCAGGGCATACAGCTGTTGATGTAATTCCTTTGCGATTATAGCTCAAATTTAAACCTTCACTAAATCTATTCATAAATGTTTTAATTGGTCCATAAAGAGATTGAATTGAAGAAGGAGGTGCAAAGGCTGCTACAGATGAAATAATCATTATCCTTCCATGTTTTTTTTGAAGCATTTTTTTTATAAAAACTTTTGTTAAACTAATTACAGATATTCCCAAAACTCGAATAAACTTTTCCTCATCCTCCATTGATGTCTCATGAAATTTATCCGGGTTTGCAAAACCAGCATTGTTAACTAAAACAGAAACGTCATAATTTTTTGAACTACAGTAATCAAAAATTTTGAATGGTGAGTGCTTGTCATTCAAATCACAGGAAATGAAATCTACCTTAACATTGTTTTCTGATTGAATGTTTTTTGAAACTTGACTTAATCTATCCTTTGATCTTGCTGTTAAAACTAAATTGTATCCTTTTTTTGCAAGACACTTTGATATTTCAAGTCCTATTCCTGAGGAAGCACCAGTTACTAGAGCATAAGAATTTTTCATGTAAATATTTTTTATTAATCTATAATATGACTTAAGCTTATAAAATTACCATTTAAAAAAATCTTGCTCAGTTATTATTTTGTAATCTTCCTCTTGTTGGGGATCATAATAAAAATAAAAAGAATGTTTCTCTCCAAAATTTACAACAATTCTTTTGAGGTCTTCAAAATAAAATTCTTTTGCTTTAAATTGAACGTAAAATCTTGTTATAGGCATGTTCTCAAAAATCCAATTATCCCCAGTCCTTATATATACATGTCTTAAATATTCATTGTATTGCCCTCTTATTAGTGCAATTATGTCATGATCTGTTTCGTTTGAAATTAAAAGTGTTGATTTTGAAATTGCTTCAACATTTTGAGGAAATCTATCTGAAAAAATTTCTTGTCCAGTTTTTCCTCTTTGTGCACTTAAAGAATAGGACAAGAAAATTAATGTCATAAATTTCATTATGGTATTTATACCAATCATTTTATTATTTTAACCAAATTATAATTACTCCGTGAATTGTTATGATAATTAAAAATAGTGAATTAATTGATATTGATTTTATTTTTGAAATGTACAGGGTAGCTGCTGAATATCAAAAAAAAAGAGTTATTGACTATTGGCCTGTTTTTGAAAGAGAAATGGTAAAGAATGAAATTGTAGAAAAAAGACAATTTAAACTAATCATAAAAAAAAATATTGCATGTGTTTGGGCTATAACTTTTGATGATCCTTTTATTTGGGGGGAAAAACATAATACGGAGTCTATATATATTCATAGAATAGCTGCGCATGAAAATTATAGAGGTAATAACTTTGGTCTTAAAATTGTTGAATGGGCCAAAGAATATGCTCTAAAACATAATAAAAAATATATTCGTTTGGATACAGTTGGTTACAATAAAAAGTTAATAAGTTATTACTCAAAATGCGGATTTAACTTTTTAGGATTAACCCAACTATCTATTTATAAAGGTTTGCCTAAACATTATCAAAATGCTTCAGTTTCTCTCTTTGAGATTATGTTATAATCCTACAAATTGTATATTGCAGAGATATTTCAATAAAAAAATGAAAAAATGAAAAAATTAAAATTAACAATTACTGCTTTTATTATTGCTTTTACTATATCTGCTTGCGATAATGCAGTTCAAAAAGCTACTGAAACAGAAGCTACTGAAGTGGTAAATACAAACGGAGAGCCAGCTGGCCCTCACACTTCCACTGAATGGAAAATATGGGCTTACAGCACAGCTGCACCATCTTTCATCGCAGAAAACTGTTCAGTCGTTGACGTTGATGGAACTGTTTTAAGGGAAGGTACAAATGGTTGGACTGCTATGGCTGCTAACCCAAGAGGTATGGCTGATCCTGAAAATGGATGGAAAAATCCACATGAAGCAATGCCTATGGTGGGAGATGCTGAGGCAATGAAATGGGCAATGGCCTTTATGTCTGGAGGGACACCCGAAATGGAAAGTGATGGATGGGCTTGGATGCTTCATGGAGACATGGGTGAAGACAATACAAAACAATTGGTTCTTAATAAAGAAGATTCCGCTGAAGGTAAATGGATTGAATCTGGAGCACATTTAATGTTATTTCCAAAAGATCCTGCTTCTTTAAAAGGAAATACAACTGATTTTAATACAGGAGCTCCTTACATCATGTTTGAAGGAACTGGTTATGATCATTTAATGATTCCTGTTGAAGATTATTACAAATACCAAGCAAAAAACTAAAATTATTTATGCTTATAAATTAAAGCCTTTATCTTTTGATAAGGGCTTTTTTATATTTAATCATCACAGTATTAGAACTTAAGTATAATGGATGTTTTGGTGTTCCATTTTTATTTTTGCCAAAACAATATGGTTTTTTAACAAGATCGACTAGCCATTCAGGTTCATGCTCTGTTACTCCCCACCCATAGACAATACGTTTACTTTTTAAAATATATTTCTTTACATACTCTTTATTTTTTCTTGTCCTATTGTTATCTATATTATTATATAATTCTTTCGGATACGAGGTTATATATGCATATAGGTTACAAACCCAAAAACCTCCATATTTCCATTTTTTTGAAAATGAAATTAATCTCTTAATGGTTGGATCATCTTTTTTAGAATCTGCAACTGAAGGATTCAGTAATATAAAAAGAATTGTATCCAGAGAATCATCCCATGATCTTCCCAGCATGTATCTAAATTTTTTATTGCTTGACAATAAAGCTTCTCTTTTCATTTAGCCTTAATTATATCTTCATTATATTAGAAATATGAAAAAAAAATTAAACGTTTTAATAAAACTTTTATTCTTAATTATTGTTTTAATTATTATCTCTATTGGTGGCGGAGGTCTATATTTAAAATCAAATTTACTTGATTTTGAAAATAATTATTCTATAAATCAATTTGAAATTTCAGAAATCAGTATTAACGGGTATAAATTCTTAGATCGAAACGGCAATAAACAATTAGATGTTTACGAAGATGATCGCCAATCTATCGAATTTAGAGCTAATGATTTACTTTTAAAATTAACTAAAGAAGAAAAAATTCATTTACTTAAAGGATCAGGAATGGGGTCAGGAATTGGATGGTCTTCTAATGGAATACCTGGCGCTGTTGGAACTATTGTGCCCACTCCAAGATTAGGGCTTCCAGAAATCTATTTATCTGATGGACCTGCTGGACTTCGAATACTTTCAACAAGAGAAAATGATGATAAAAAATATTATTGTACTGCATTTCCAATCGGCTCATTACTTGCGTCTACTTGGAATACAGAATTGGTTCAAAATGTTGGCTATGCCATGGGAAATGAAGCCCTTAGTTATGGTATTGATGTTATATTAGGTCCAGGAGTAAATATACATAGACATCCGCTTTGTGGAAGAAATTTTGAATATTATTCAGAAGATCCCGTTTTAACTGGAAATATAGGAGCTGCAATGGTAAACGGAATAGAATCTAACGGAGTTGGAACATCACCCAAACACTTTGTTGCAAATAATCAAGAAACATCAAGAAATTCAAATGATGCTATAGTATCTGAAAGAGCTCTACGAGAAATCTATTTAAAAGGTTTTGAGATAATTGTGAAAAAATCTCAACCGTGGACAATAATGACATCTTACAACAAAATTAACGGCATATATGCTCCTGAAAACAAACGACTTTTAACTGATGTTTTAAGAAATGAATGGAACTTCGAAGGGCTTGTAATGACTGACTGGTTTGGGGGAAATAGTGCTACAGCTATTATTAATGCGGGTAATGATTTAATTGAACCTGGAACAAAAAACAGTTGGGATGAACTAAAGAAGTCTGCAAAAGATGGAAGCTTGCCTATAAAGAATATTGATACTTCTGTTAAGCGTATTTTAAAGCTTGTTTTGAAGTCTAAAAAGATGGAAAACTATGATTATGATAATAGTCCAAATCTGGAAAAGCATGCAATAATTAGCCGAAATGCTGGGGCTGAAGGAATGGTTTTACTTAAAAACAATGGTATTCTCCCAATTGAAAATATAACTAATATTGCTCTTATAGGTGCTACATCATATGACTTTATTTCAGGGGGAACAGGCTCTGGAGATGTTAACGAGGCTTATACAGTAGCTTTAGATGAAGCTCTCAAAAACGATGGGTTTCAGATAAATGAAACAGCTTTGAATGAATATGAAAAACAAAACTCCAAAAATTCAAATAAAAAACAAAAAGGTGGAGGAGCAATTGAAGCAGTTATGACTATGATGAATCCCCCCACTCCTATGGTTATGAATTATTCTATTGAATTGCTTGAAGAAACTAGTAAGACTGCTGATCTAGCAATTATAACAATTGGAAGAAATAGTGGGGAAATTATTGATAGAAAGATTAAAGATGACTTTTTGCTTTCTAAAAAAGAAATAGGGATGATAGAGAAGACATGTAAAGTTTATCATTCATTAGGAAAAAAAGTAATTGTTATTCTTAATATTGGTGGAGTAATTGAAACCAACTCATGGAAAAATTTACCAGATGCTATTTTATTAGCATGGCAAGGTGGACAAGAAAGTGGTAATTCTGTCGTAGATATTTTAACTGGAAAAATGAATCCAAGTGGAAAGCTGTCGATGACTTTTCCAAATGATATAAATGATCATAAGTCTACATTGAATTTTCCAATGGATGGAAAACCAATGAAGTTAACTGATGTGATATTTGGTATTAATACTGAAGAAAAGGCCGAAGAAGATAAAATAAAAAACATTGATTATACAATTTATGAGGAAGGTGTTTATGTTGGATATAGACACTTTGACAAAGAAAACATTAATGTGTCTTTCCCCTTTGGACATGGACTCTCTTATACGGAATTTGAGTATTCTGACCTTCAAATAACAAAAAAAACAGATACAATTGTTATTTCTTTATATGTGAAGAATGTAGGGATTCAAAAAGGTAAAGAGGTTGTGCAAGTATATGTTTCAAAAAAGAATTCTAAAATTAACCGACCTATTAAAGAATTAAAAGAATTTTCAAAAACAAAATTGTTAGATCCTGGGGAAAAAATTAAAATAGATTTTAGAATCCCTATTTCAGATCTATCATATTGGAATGAGGAAATTAATGATTGGAAAATAGAAAATGGTATATATTCTATTCTTCTAGGCGCCTCTTCAAGAAACATTAAGCTTGCGCAAGAAATAGATATTAAATATTAATTTTATAAAAATCTATTTCAGATTAAGAAAATAAAAATGACCAAAAATGAATTATTAGATTGTCATGATAGAATTAAACCATTCATTCATAATACCCCAGTTCTTACTTCAAGTCAAATTAATAAAATAGCTGGAGCTGACCTTTACTTTAAATGTGATAATTTTCAGAAAATGGGTGCGTTTAAAATGAGAGGTGCTACAAATGCTATTTTACAACTTTCCGATAAACAGAAAAAAAGGGGAGTTGTAACCCATTCTTCAGGTAATTTTGCTCAAGCACTATCTCTTGCAGCTCATAGTATAGGGATAAAAGCATATATAGTTATGCCTTCGAATGCAACAGAAATAAAAAAAACTGCTGTAAAAGGTTATAAAGGAGAGCTTATTGAATGTGAACCAAATCTAAAAGCAAGAGAAATTGCTGCTAAAGAAATTGAACAATCAAAAGGTGCAACTTTTATTCATCCTTCAAATGATAATGATGTAATTCTTGGACAAGGAACAGCTTGTAAAGAGTTATTGTATGAATTTAATAACCTGGAATATGTGCTTACTCCAGTTGGTGGTGGTGGTCTTATTGCCGGAAGCGCATTAGCTGCAAAATTTTTTGGTAATAACTGTAAAGTTATTGGTGCTGAACCATTTGAAGCTGACGATGCTTATCGTTCTTTAAAAAGTGGGAAAATTGAAACAAACGACAATACAAATACAATCGCAGATGGGCTTAAAACTCAGTTAGGTGATAAAAATTTTCCGATAATTCAGAGGGAGGTTCATTCAATAATTAGAATTACTGAGAATGAAATAATTGAATCAATGAAGATTATTTGGGAAAGATTAAAGATAATTTGTGAACCTTCTTGTTCCCTTCCATTGGCTGCAATAATAAAAAATAAAGCGTTTTTTAAAAACAAAAAGCTTGGAATAATAATTTCAGGAGGTAATGTTGATTTAAATAATCTTCCTTTCTAAAAAATTACATATTTATTCTCTTTTTTCTTTTTTAAGAAATACTAATTCAGTCGGTTAAAAAGAAATTCCAAATCCAATATTTCCCACAACAATTCCTCCTGATCCTATCCCAGGAATACTTGGTATTTCTTCAGTAACCGACTCTGAAAATCCATTTGAAGCAGTACCAGTAAAGGTTAATGAGTCAGGAATTGTTCCAAATCCATATCCTAATTCAATACTAAAATACAGTGTCCCTCCTGTTTTTACCCCTGCTTTTAATATTGTTGTGTCAATATTTAAATCAACAGATCCTACACCTGATAATCCTCCAGATAGACTTAGGTCATTATATTGAAGTGACGAAGAAAAGCTAGAAACACCTATTCCGGTATAAAAACCTTTTCCTTGTTGATTAAAGTAATATTTTGCCCCAAATTCTGAATAAGACAACTCAATTGAAGTTTCATCTAAATCTAAATCATAGGCTCCGTAATTAATATAAGGGGCAAAGTGATTTTCCATGACTGAAAGAACATATTCAAAAGATCCTGAAGCCATGTTTGGCACACCTAATTTAAGACCTAAAGAAGCTCTTTTTATAGGTTTTACTTCCTCAGATTGTTCAATAATTGCAGAATTATTTTTTTCATCTTGAGCCATAAGCTGAAAACAAAAAAATAATATTCCGAAAGTAAATATTTTTTTCATTTTTTATTTTTTATTTTTTATTTAAAAATAAGAAAATCAATTCTTATTAGTGTATTAAAACCTCAAATCAAGCAATTTAATGTAGATTGCCAAAAAAAGGAATCGGAGTTATTTATATTAATTAAATTAAAAAATTAAATGGAAATATTAATATCTGCCATTACTATATTTTTTTTAAGATTAGCTGATCAGAGTCTAGGAACAATCAGAGCATTACTTGTTAATAAAAACAAATCTTTTTATGCAGCTTCAATAGGTTTATTAGAGTCTGGTATATGGGTAATCGCTGTTTCAAAGGTTGTAAGAGATGTTGATGATCCTATTTTAATAGCTGGATATG
>ERZ1049444.2044-NODE-2044-length-13905-cov-4.915451_pt1 | contig 13905 bp, 13 predicted proteins | sample MGYA00383101_ERZ1049444 | MGnify/ENA primary metagenome ERZ1049444 (study PRJEB29581, sample SAMEA5548371) | metagenome | biome: marine; feature: coastal; material: water | depth 50 m | study: Short-term variability in the microbial, nano- and picoplankton...
GACATCACATGGGACGGAGTGGTAGAACGAGTTGAGTTAACGATGCACGCTCCGACCGGCCCAAAGATCGACCTCACGACCCTCATGGTGCCGATTCACACGCGACAGGGGTGCTACAATCACCGCGGAAGACTTTCGCGATGCGCTCACATGAACCAGCGAGATTTCCATGACAACCTCTTCAGAAAAGGGTCATCTCATCGTTGGGATGATGTTCTAAGCGTCCAGTGAAGTACTTCTGGTGTAGTGCTCAACGTTGTCTTCGCCCCAAACCAGTTCATTCGTCGCCATGAGTCCAGCTTTTGCGAGTACATCTGCCGAGATGTGTGATGGAACAGGTGAAACGTGCTCATGCCTGGATTGTACGAGATAAAACTCATCCACCAGCCTTTCGTCCAGGAATCTGTGAATGGTGGTCGGGCCGCCCTCAATGAGAATGCGCTGAATGTTTTGGTCGCCCAATCGATTGAGCAACGATGGCAGTCCCGCAAAAGATGACTGTACCAACATAACTTCTCCTCCGTCAGTAAGAAGTTGAGCGCTTGGAGGACACCGGCCGTTCGGGTCTATGACGACTCTAAGCGGTTGTCGCTTTGGTTGGCCGATTCGGACGGTGAGAAGGGGGTCGTCACGAATGACGGTTTCAACTCCGACCAGAACAGCATCGCAGTCTTGACGTAATTCGTGAACTTTTTCGAGACAACCCGGCGAGGTAAAGCGTCCAGCATCCACTGAACGGTCATCAACCGAACCGTTGGCATCAACGGCAAGCTTGACCGTCACGATGGGCTTTCGATGCTTGCACCAATGGAGGAACGGGCGCATTTGCTCCGCAGCTTCGTCGGCCATCAGTCCCAATGAAGTTGAAATTCCCGCGGCTTCAAGGACGTGCAGTCCTTTTCCACGGACGGTTGGGTTTGGGTCTTCGTGAGCGATGACCACTTTTTGAACACCAGCCCACATGAGTGCTTCTGTACACGGAGGGGTCCTTCCGAAATGGTTGCACGGCTCTAGGGTCACATAAGCAACGGCCCCGTTCGGAGAGTGTCCTTTTGCTTCCGCATCGTGAATCGCCATTTGTTCAGCATGAAGTCCTCCAAGGTGATCGTGCCATCCTTCGGCAATGACCTTGTCGTCTTTGACCAAAACACAGCCCACCAGTGGGTTGGGGCTCACCTGGCCACGCCCACGTTCGGCGACCAACAGAGCCCGTTCCATGAAGGAACGGTCTTGCTCAGTCCATGTTCTGCCCATGAACGAACCAATTCGCTTTGGTTCAAGACACCTTGCATGTCTATTCCCATGATTGTTCCACAGCGGTGTCAAACTGCGTGGAACTGAGAGAACGTGAATAAATATTCATCATGAATAATTGATTATTCGGAACGAATATTGACGCGATGTCAAAATTCGGGGAATCCTTCAAGGCTCCAGTGCCCGTGTGATGGACATGGGCTCCGATTCTCATAAACTTCCATCTCCGGACCGCATTCAGTTTGAGGGAGACGCCGAGTCAAGAATCAAAAAGGGAGTTCACAAACCCGTTTTCGCTCCTATTTTCACAAAAAAGGGCAAAAAAGCAGCTCGACCAAAACGTATCCATCTCCTCGTCAATCCGTATTCCGGTAAACGAAATGGCAGAAAGATTGCTAAGCATGTCATCGCATTGCTGCAAAACGAAGGCATCACGGTTGAGGCACATTACTCGGCTTACAGCGGCCATCTCGTCACCATTGCCTCCGAACTCACGGTCAAATCTGGTGATCTCATTGTTTCAGTCGGTGGAGATGGAAGCTTTTCGGAAATTCTAACGGGCCGAATGCAGACCGAACCATCTCGAAAAGAATCGTTTGCAATTATTCCAGGGGGTACGGGGAACTCCGTCGCATACGACCTCAAGTTAAGCGATCCCGACGTTGCCGTCAATGCCATTCTCAACGGTACAAAGCAGGCGTTGGACTTGGCTCGTGTCGAATTGACAGAAGGGCTTCCTGGTTCAGAAGGTGGACGCATGGTTCGTTACAGCCACAACCTTGTGACGTGGGGCCTCGGAGTTGACTCCAATATTAAGGCTGAAAAAATGCGATGGCTTGGACCAATTCGATACGATTTAGGCATCTTGATGGCCATCATGGCGAACGGTCGGCGTCATGCAACACTGACCCTTGATGGGGTGGAGATGGACGATGACTTCACGCTCTTTCTGATTCAGAACAGTCAAACCGGAGGCTCGGAGTTACCCCTTGCGCCCGGAGCATCACTTGACGACGGAAAAATGGACATTGGCATTTTGAAGAAAATGCACCGAAGAGGCATACTCAAAGCCTTTGGAATGTTAAAGAAAGACGGACGTCATGTGTTTCATCCGCAGGTGGATTACCACCGATTTAACCGTCTTGAAATAACAACTGAACAACCTACTGCAATCAATATTGACGGAGAAAACCTTGGTTCAACACCGCTCACAATGGAAGTGCTGCCTTCAATTGTCAATGTCATGATTCCATGATCAGAACGAGAAGTCAGAAAAATCATCTTCTGGCTCGTCATCAAAGACATGGGGTGAAGGCTCCTCAGCAACCTCAGCAGGTGCCTTTTTGACGGCCTTTCTGCGTCGTACAGGCGGCTTCTTTGCCGGAGCTTCTTGCTGGGGAGGGCCTCGGGATGAAGGGGGTGGAGACGACGATACCGAAGAGGTTCTGCGTTCACCAAAGGAAGATGGCAGTGATGAGGCGCTATCGGCGCGTTGGTTCACTTGTTCCATTTCCTGGGCGGCGTCAGTGACGATAACAGAACTCTTTCGTCCTTGTGGGCCACCCGCTCCCCGTGAAGGTACTGCAGTTGAGGCAAGCACGCTGTCAAGGTCAAATCCACCCAACGAATCTTTTTCGACAGGAACTGAAGCTGAAGCGTTGCTCTTTTCCTCTTTTTTCTGATCTTTCTTGCGCTCTTTTTCCATTCGGCTCTTTCGCTCTTCCGGAGATTCCATACCTGCTTTCTTTGCCGACTTGATGTCTTCTTTGACTTGGGCAACCTTGTCAAGACCATCAGACCCAAGCAAGGTTCGCATGGTTCCTTTTGCAGAACTAAGAACCATTCCTTTTGAAACAATAAATGCTCCAACTCCGCCGCCTATTCCAACAACGAGGAAGAACATGATGAATCCAGCACGTCCCAAGAAAGGAACGTCTCCTTGAACCCACTCATCGTCTGCTTCACCGTTCATGCTAACGGTTGCACCATCGAGTTCAACGCCCGTAACGACGATGAAATACCTGTCAAGGTTCATTGCCTTGTCAACTCCCATTGAACAATCAGCTCTCACGAATTGGTCAAAACTATCTTTGTAGAATCCTCCACCGGATTCATTGGCTTCGACCATGTATCCGTTAACCGTTACAGGCTGATGCCATTCACCCATGGCGGTCAATCCATCATGAATGTTCTCTGAGGCTGGAATCAATCCCAATACAAACCATTGAGATTCGGAATCACTGTTGATTTCATCAAGGTCAATACTTCCGGCTCCTGTTTCTGGGGACAAGGGGTTTGACCATGCCTTCACGTCGATGCGTGCGCCTTCTCCATCCACAACTGTTGCAGCCTCGTCAAATGACATCTCTTGAATTGCTACGGCTGTAGTTACGCCGTAATTCACTTCTGTTCCACCCAAAAGCGGGTCGTGTGTATCATAGAATGTACTGGCGGCCAGATATCCGGTGAATGAGATTTCAGTTCCTTCTCCCACGGTTAGGTCGGGTTCATCGCCGCTGGGATTACATCCAACAGCTTGCATGTCAGAAACCGTAGTCTTGGAGCCAGAAAGAGTTGAGATGACATCAATATCGTCCTTTGCAAACGAGACCTTGACTGCATTTTCTCCATCTCCCCACGCTGATGTTGACGGGCCAAAGCACCCAGCAAGCAACAAACTGGCGATGAACAACAGGACGAGGGCACCTCTGCGCATGGACCTTGGAGGGGGCGTGGAGTTTGAGAAGTCTTCCCCCAAACCTCACGGTTGAACGGCCTCAAAAAACAGGTAAAATGGCGCAGTCGGAGAGATTTGAACTCCCGAGTCACGGGGACACCGGATTTCAAATCCGGCGCAATACCAGGCTATGCGACGACTGCTTTATTGGAGGCGGGAGGTTTCCCTCTTTTTCCCCTTTCGCTTGTTCACTGTCAAGTCGGCGTTCTCTTTTGGGAGCCGAACAGCGACAGCGAGGCCGAGTGCTAGAGAGGTCAAGACAAAGGTCATGCCGGGTGTTTCAAGGGGATCACTGTCGCCCAGGCCGTCCTTTTCGAGAACCTCTCTCAGGTCAGCGGTGAAGTCGGCAACCTTCCAATTGTCTCCCGTCCAAACGACAAGCGGTTGTCGGTTTTCGTTGATGATGTAGGTAATGGTTGAGTGGCCGACATTGAAGTCTTCACTGACCTCTTCCACGCATGAAGTTCTGTCGCCATCGTCCCACGTGTAGCCGTCATCACACATGCAGTGCAGACCATCTCCAGTGCCCATTTCCCAGCCGTGACCGCTGCAAACTTCTTCGGTTGATTTCTTCACAGGATTTGGAATCTCAGATGAATTCACATTAGACGGAGCCCAAGCAATATGCTTTGGCTCCTCAATACCGTCCATTCCAACGGATGATGAGTCCCAGGTGGCGTTGGTGGAGTTCCATTCATAGAGCTTCCACCACCAGGAACTATCAGAAGGCGCCTCTTCATCACCGAGGGAAGTCATGTAGTGTCCATATGAGGAGTCAGCGATGGTGACGTTAACATTCGCATCGTTGAGGGCACCCTTTGTGGTGTGGTACCCGTTAAAGGAGTCAAGGCCCGATTGAACTTCAGTTCCATTGCTCCATTTGATGGTCATGCTTGCTTCCTCATCGGTGAGTGGAGTGGAGAGATTGGAGCGATTGAGGTTTGATGGCATCCAAGCGATATGCTGGTCTCCATCAAGTGCATCGATGTCATCGATGTCAACTTGTGAGGCCTCCCAATGGGTGGCTGATTGATTCCACACATTGAGTTCCCAGTACCATGTGTCACCGGGTGCTTCCTCACCACCAATTCCAGTCACGTAATGCCCGTATTGTGTCATGGAGGCGTTGATCTCGATTTGATTCTGATTCGCCAGCGTTTCGGTGAGGGTCCATCCCGTAAGACCGAACATGTGGGCGGAAGCATTTCCACTGGAGTTAACAACAGTTACGGACGCTTCGCCGGGTTGGTAATCCATCACATGAGCATCGATGACACTCTCTTGTACAACGACACCAAAGGTCTTCCATACAGGAGTCAGTTCTTCGACCGTTCCAGTAAGGTGAGGCCATTCTACTCCATGGACGTCAGTGAACGCTTTCAGGCGTTCAGGTGAGTCGTACCGAGGGTCAACGGTAATAGAAATGAACGTAACATCATCCTTTTCCGTGTCTGTAAGTTCTCCATTAACACTCTTCAAGAGTTGAGTAATCACCGGGCAAACATCAGGACAGCGGGTGAAAATGAAGGCAACGACCGTCACTTCGTTGCTGTCGTCATAGAATGAGAAATTATCCCCTGTTTGGTCGGTAAGCACGAAGTCATCAACTGGACTTCGAGCAAGTCGGCTGCCTTTGTATGCGGCTGCCGGCATAAGCAGGAGACAGGTTAGAAGGACGACCAGTAAGATTCGCTTTGCGCTCATGGATTGATCTCTCTCTCAACGGTTGGTGGCGTAATCTGAGGAAAGCGGGGTGCACCATGCAGGTAGGCCGGTAACACCTTCTGGATTGGACAAACCAATTCCCCAAAGCATAAGCAAAACAAATACTACCGGGAACAAAGCTGTTCTAGTATAAATCCGAGGGTCGCCCTTCAAGTGCATGAAATATGCCGAAATTCCGTATCCCTTGACGATTCCGACACCGATGAGAATGGCCCATACTGTTTTCAAGGGGATTCCTGAGAAAAAGACCGCAGCAACTTCAAACAAGGTGAATACCATGAGGACAATAAAGTTCCAAAAATAGATGTCCTTTCCAAGCAATCCGTCAAAGATGTTTTCGATAATTCCGTGTGTTTCGTGTTCTCCCATGTTTTCACCTCAATACAAGTAGAAGGCTGGGAAGATAACAACCCACGCCAAATCGACAAAGTGCCAGTACAATCCAAAGTATTCAATTCCCTGAGCATTGTCTTCATTGAACTCAACAGTGTCCGCCTTGAACACAAGATAGAGCATGACCAAAAGACCGATGAAGACGTGAAGGCCGTGGGCCCCGGTAGAGATGTAAAAGATGCTACCCGCCTGAGTTCCGATGGTGAATCCTTCAGCAACGAGGTGGCTCCACTCAATGAGTTTCAAGACGATAAACATCGAACCGAGCAAGAGTGTGGCGATGAGGTAATTACGCACAGCTGCCTTCTTGGTAGGCATGAGTTTGCCCATGAACCCTTCAGGTGCTTCCCAGTTGGCATTCTTTGCCGTCTTAAGCGCGAGGACGATGGTGTAGGACGAAATGATGAGTGCGAACGTGTTGACCGCTCCTGGGAGGAGTGTCATGAAGTCACCTTGGCCGCCGAACCCTCCGAGTTCTGCACCACCGGGTCGGAGGAAATCAGAGGCTGTTAGCATGTCCACTTGTTCACAGTTTCCTGCTTCTACTTGCCATCCTGTGCACCATTCCGTACGCATACGGAGGTAGGACGAAAAGAAGGTGGCGAACACCATAATCTCAGACATAATGAAGACCCACAAACCTGCTTTTCGGATGTGTTGACCTTCAAACGGAGCAGAGGTTGCTATCTGTTCACCGTTTCCGATGAACGGAAGGTCTTCTCTCCACCAGTTTGAGACACCCAAGACGATAACGAAGAGTCCGAGCATACTGAGCCCGATTCCTCCGAGTTCTGTCTCGTTGCCTGATAGCATGTCACTTAGCGTGGCTTGGAATTCGGGGAAGCCCATCAAGAACAACATGATACCAAGTGCGAAAATGATCGGAGAACCTGAACCATGATGTTCATGGTCGTCTCCTCCGTAACTGGAACTGGCATGACTGTGGTCTTCGTCAGGTTGAATTGAATTCACGAAGCCACCAAGGCCAATGAAACTGGCATAGGTAATACACATCAAGAGAATTGTAATTCCAGCCGTTCTCCAGGTCAGGTAAGACAGGTGGGCGTCAATTTCATGATGGTGGGCTTCATCTTTTTCTTCTTTGAGCTGAGCAATTTCTTCAGTCGAAGCATTGTTTGCTTTTGCCTCTTCATAATCGTGCTTTGCGTCCTCGTAATGATGAACGGCTTCTTCATAATCATGATGTCTGATGTTGGCCATACCAACTCCCATGGTTGCGAAGGCAAGGATGCCAATGATGAGGAAGGTGCTACCCATCAATACGGCTCTCATCCAGATGCTGTTATCCACGTGTGCTTCAGAGCTGCTCATTCTTCTCCCTCCAATTTGCCGACGACTACACTCTTCGGCTCGGCTTTCAGCAATTTGTCAATGAGTTTCCCAGTATCAGGCTTGTGATGGCCGTAGCGTTCGTTCATGTCCCCTTGTACCGGGTTCTCATGGAACGATGGAGTTGGTGGCGGCGAGGTGGTGGACCATTCAAGCGACCATCCGCCCCATGGGTCTTTGCCCACAGGTTCTCCTCGGCGAGAGGAGTAGATGATGTTCCAGAGGAGGAGGATTTGGCTCAGGCCAAAGATGAATGCAAAGGTCGATACAGCCATGTTGTACTCCGCAAATCCGGACTCAACAGTATAACTGTGGGTTCGTCGGGGCATGCCCATAATCCCGAGTGCGTGCATGGGCCAGAAGGCTGCGTTATAGGATGCAAATCCGACGAGGAAATGCCAGAGTCCGAGGGTTTCGTTCATCTTGCGACCTGTGACCTTGGGGAACCAGTAGTATACTCCAGAAAACAGTGCGAAGACCGTTCCGCCGATGAAGACATAGTGGAAGTGAGCCACAACGAAGTATGAATCGTGGAAGTGAATGTCCATTCCGGATACAGGGAAGAACATTCCAGAGATTCCACCGAGCGTGAACGTCACGATGAAGCCCAGAGACCAAAGCGTATGGGTTTTCATCACAAGAGAGCCGCCCCAAAGGGTAGCAAGCCAATTGAAGATTTTAGCTCCGGTCGGTATTGCAACGAACATGGTCGTGATCATGAAAACAGCCCTCCAGAACGGGTCCATACCGGATGTGAGCATGTGGTGCCCCCATACGACGAATCCAACAATTCCGATTCCAGCCATGGCGAAGACCATTGATTTGTAGCCAAAGATCGAACGACGAGCGGAGGTTGCGAGAACCTCGGAAACGATTCCGAAGGCCGGCACAATCACGACGTACACTTCAGGATGGCCAAAGAACCAAAACAAGTGTTGGAAGAGCAGCGGGTCTCCACCTGCAACGAAGAAGGTGGTTCCGATGGTGTGGTCAAAGAGCAAGAAAGCAACACCGATCACAAAGGCTGGAAGTGACATGTAAAGCATGAACACGCTGATGAAGACCGACCATGAGAAGAGTGGCATCTTCATCCATGTAACACCCTTCGCACGCATGGTAAACACGGTTGTAATGAAATTCACGCCACCGAGGGTCGATGAAGCACCGAGCATGAGGATGCCCGAAATAAAGGCCGTTGTTCCTGGGTTGGAGCCGTAATTTGCAAGTTCTGCACCCATGTTTGCCTCTGTAAGCGAAGAGTAAGGCGGGTACATGACCCATGTGATGTCGGCAGCTTCTCCAGACCAAATGCCCGTGAAGATGAGTGGTGTTGAAAAGACAAGGAGCCAAAGTCCCATGGCGTTAATTCTTGGGAACGCCAAGTCTTTTGCCCCGATTTGTAGGGGGAGGACGTAGTTCATGAATCCCGCAATCATTGGCATGGCGGCAAGGAAAATCATGGTTGTTCCGTGGAGTGTGAAGTACGAGTTGTATTCGTCGTAAGTGAGGAAATCGTTCTCAGGTATTGCAAGTTGAATCCTGAACAAGAGAGCAAGAAGTCCTCCAACCAGGAAGAAAAAGAAACCAAACAAGAAGTACATAATTCCGACTTCTTTGTGATCCGTTGTGGTCAACCAAGGCTTGAGGAAATCCCAAAATCGTTGCATGGTGAACGTGTCCGGGGAGCGTCGGTAAAAGATCCAGAGAATCCCAACAAAGATGAGGCCGACAGCAAGACCGATGGCAGTAATGAAGATGACCAAGGCGCTTGCGCTTGGGGCAAGTGCACCAGCGTTGACTCCTGCGATGGAGATGAGAGCTTCGTTCCAGTAATCTCCACCAGACCCGGCGCCACCGTTCACGGCGTTCCCGTAAACGGTCATCTCAACGTTTTCATCGTCGGCCGCAGGAGCGGTCCATTCAAACGTCCATGATCGAACTGTATTTGCTTCGGTGGTGTGTGTGAGGCCGCCATCCATGTCTTGTCCGAGTGCGTTTGGAATAGCTACAACACTTCCGTGGCTGGTAAGGATGCGGTATCCGCCAGCTCGTCCGTTCCAGTCGTCGCCACCGTCGTCATGGAGTTCCATGACATCGTTGATGACGGTCACCGTGAACGTGTAAGTTTCGCTTGCGTTGTAGACGTCGGGAAGGCCATCGACTACCACACTTGTGTCAGGCGAAGCGCCACCGTGACAGGAACATCCCTGGTCACCAGCAGATCCGATTCCGGAAGGAATGGCTGTGAATTGAGGTGTTGCAACGAGGGCAAGGAGAAGGACTCCCAATATGATTGAAACTCGTGTGCGCATCAGTAGTCCCCTCCATCCTGTGAATCACCGGTCTTCTTCACACCGGTGTCTACGGAACAGTCCATTCCTTCCTGAGCGACGATTTTGACTTGACCGGTCATGTAGGCGTGCTGATTACCACAGTACTCTGCACACTTGATCGGGAACATTCCAGGGTCGTCTGGCATGACGGTCATCCAAGTTCCATCTTCAAGTCCAGGGACTAAGTCCTCTTTGACACCCCATTCAGGAAGCCAAAATGAATGTTGGACGCCGACGTAGTTCGGGTTGGATTCGTCACTTGGCTCTGATTTCATGTTGAATGCGGTGGGTATATCACAGGGCAAAATCATTGGTTCATTTGCAGCAGATGAGAACTTGTGGGATTCCGGGATGTGCATCCATGTGTGGAGCACTTCGCCATCGCCATTGCTCACTTCAACGAAGGAGAACGATGTTGGATTGAAGTAATCTACGCCGTCGCCTGCTTCAACTTCCAATGAGGAGGTAAGCTGGTCAAGTGCGAATTCAGAGGCAACGCCTTCAACGGTGACCGTCACATTCGTGGCCTCAGAACCACTGGCGTTAACGTACAGATTGCCGAGGGATGGCCAATCAACATTGATGGAAGTAAGTGTCTCGTCGTCTTCCCAAGTCAGCTCGTCTTCGTATTCAAAGTCCCAAAACCACTGCTTTCCAGTGATTTTCATGTTGTGCGCTTCCTCGTCAGCGGGGATGACCCAAACTGCAGCGTTTGATGATACAGCGAGAACGATGAGCCACAGGACGATGGCGGTTGGGGCCAGATAAAATATGACTTCTAATGGCGTGTTGTGTCGGTCAACCGGGAACGAGCCCACTTCAATATGGTCGATGGCCGTTGTATCCGGCTCGACGCCTTGACGGTACCGTAGGATAGCGAGGAACAACCAACCAAAGGTTAGAATTCCGACCGCAATAGACCAAAACATGAATTTATCATAGAGAACAGAGAATACCGTATCTTCCGCGACCATGCCATCACCTTGATTATCCCGCCGCATAGCCCCTCCTTAAGCGTTTGTTGCAGGGGGCTAGAAGCACCTCTTCTTTCCGTCTGTCTCGCGCGGCTCACCAGCCTTCCGTTTCGCGTATTTTTTGATACGAAAGGCCGAAAAAGCGTCACAATACGAGGGGGAGTCTCCACGCCGCCGAGAGACAATAAAGGGCCGGCCGGAAAATGGATTATTATGGACGTCGGGACGTGCCTGACTCAGACCCTTGACGGGGCTCTCTTGATGGAGGTTGAAATTCAGCCAGGGGCATCAAAGCAGGGAGTCACTGGGTTTAACCAGTGGCGCTCACGTTTGGTCATCGCAGTGAAGGCTGAGGCGCGACAGGGTCAGGCCAATCGAGCCGTGGTTCATGTCGTCGCTCAACAGTTTCACCTGAACACTGCCGATGTGGCGGTAGTAACAGGTCATCGTTCTCGAAAAAAACGATTGCGGCTTGAATCGCTTGCTCTTGATGACCTGTTGGTACGATTGAACGAGGTTTTGGAGGGCGGATGATGAGCGACGATTCCTTTCATGGTCTTCGCCGGGGTTCTGCGAATGCCGAACAGCGCTGGTGGGATGCTGCTCGAGCGCTAGCCGAGGCCCGTGAGCGCAATCGGACTTACAACTGCGCCATTCTCGTTGAAGGCTTACGTGACCGCAGGACATTGTCCCGTCTCGGGTTCACTGGCCCGATTGAATTGCTGAACCGCGGATGGAGCGTGGACGATGTACTGGTGTATTTGGTCGATACATACGGAAGAAGGCATGAAGATGACAACGGACCGACCATCATTGTATTGATGGATTGGGACCGGACTGGAGGGCGACTTCAGAATACATGCCGTCGTAATCTTGAGTCATTGGACGTAGCCTTTGATGAATCTCTGTACAAGACGCTCCTTCGTTGCTTGAAACCTGAAACAAAGACCGTTGAGGGAATGTCGGGCCTGGTGGATGTATTGGGCCCTCTCATCGATCAGTTGGATGAGGTTTCATCCGTTTGAACCGGTTGGGGAAGCGAGTCCTCCTTCACCGTATTGAGGACCACATGTGTAAAAGAGCGGGCGACTCCCTCAAGCGTGAACACAGTCTTTGTTAAATTGTCCAAATCTTCTCGGTCCTTGACCCGAGCAAGAACCATTGAATCCCAGTCTCCAGTCACGTCGTAAACAGCAAATACGCGAGGGTCGGCAGCGATCTTCTGCTGGACATCAATCATGCTTCCTTTGACAATGCGTAGGCCCGCCATGATGGTCATGGTCCAACCGATTTTTTCTGGATTGAGAACAGCGGAGTACCCTGAGATAACGCCACACTCCTCCAAGCGTTTGATGCGATTTGTAACGGTTCCTTGAGCGACACCAAGTTGTCGCGCCAATTGCCGTTGACTTTGACGTGCGTCGTCGTTGAGCAAGGAGAGTAAGCGGCGGTCGGTGTCGTCCAAGTCCACGGTCATCAATCAAGAGCAACCGTGCTGTCATCTTCAACACTTCCCTCAACCGAGGTTGCAGTCAAAGGAGCAGGAAGCCAAACGTGTTGCCTCCATGCCCCCATTTCATCAACCTCTAAACCAACTTCAAATCGACAATCTTCTGCATGAAGTTGGGAAAATTGAACGGTGAATTCTTTTTGTTCCGTAGGTTGAAGCGATGGTTTGGGGGGGCGTCCTTTGAACTTCCATGGGGCTTCAACGGTCCAATCCTGTGTGCGAAACGCTAACGTTCCTGCTTGAAGTTTGACCATGAGTGTTGTTGGTGATGAAGCAGACCAAACAGCTTTAATTCGAGGAATTCCTTGTTCGCGCTTTCTTGAGTTGGCGATCACAGCACTGCAAATGACAAAGGCGATGGCTATCAGAATAATCGGCGTCCACTGTCCTCCAGCAGTCGTGTGTTGATACGGAGAAGGCAACGGTCCGGATGCGAGGGCGAGTATCTTCATCGAGGAGTCATTGTCTTGTGTCTCGTTGAACATCATAAGGCTGTAACGCCACCCCGTTGAGATCTGTCGCAGGTCTACCCCAGCGGCAGCCAAGTGGTCCGATGATAGAGAAAACGTTGTCTCCGTTACGTTGTTTGCTTGGAGAGAAAATCCTACTTCAGGTCGCATTTCATGAACGATATCAACGCCTCGCCGGCCGTGATGGTCTTCACTGACGTCCTCGGTGAGGACGATGTAAAGGAGCGTGTCGTTGGAGAGGTTGACGATCGGCGTAATTTCCAGATGGAACTGAACAAACCAATATCCGACGTCTCCCGCCGTGATTTCAACATCGCCAGCGAGCGATACGAGTTCCTCCGGTTCAACAGCATGGCGATGGACATGCGGCTCATTGAGGGCTGAGAGATTCAGGCCGAGTTGTTCTGCTCGGTACATTGCATCATCGTCAGGCCAATCTGAACCGGTCGTTTCACTCCAGGACCACCAGACCCACCGAACGGTGTCTTCATCTTGGCTCGGCGTATAGTTTGGTGAATCTTCGGTGACAAACACTTCCTCTACCGCGCTGTATTCTGTGGTACTGATTGGTGAAGATGCGTGGACTACAAGCGGGGTTTGGGCCCAGCCTAACGGTGAAAGAAGACAGATGAGCACGCATACAACAAGCAGGGAAGTCTTTGTCTTCATGACTTATTCCTCCTCATCTCGCCATGGAAGGTCAAGTTTTTTGCGCAGGAGGTTTTGTTCTGAAAGGTCCACCATGAGTGTGACACGAGCACCAATCCATACTGAAATCATCTCGGTTCTTGAGCCGAGAGTTGTTGTCAGCAAAAAGGCGCCCTTCGGGAGTTCTTTACATCCCAATTCTTCTTCAAAATCGGCAACCATTGGCGCCCAGCCTCGCAGAAGCCGGGTGAAGGTTTCAAGATTGATATCCATGGTATTCTTTGTGATGGTATCGCTCAAAAGATACAGTGCTTCTTGGCGGGTGCGCCAGGAACCTTTCTTCAGTGTAAATGCCGGCATACCAACATGAACGGTCCGTAATGGGTGGAAGGTTCCTTTTGGCCACAATTCCCCTTTGTTGTTGGGGCATTCTTGGTCATAGAGCCGCTGTGCTACCATAGGAGGTGCGATGTTCATTCGCTTACCTCGCTGCCACACCGAGTAGGGAGAA
>ERZ1049444.2054-NODE-2054-length-13877-cov-34.870279_pt1 | contig 13877 bp, 10 predicted proteins | sample MGYA00383101_ERZ1049444 | MGnify/ENA primary metagenome ERZ1049444 (study PRJEB29581, sample SAMEA5548371) | metagenome | biome: marine; feature: coastal; material: water | depth 50 m | study: Short-term variability in the microbial, nano- and picoplankton...
ATTTCCTGGGACATGTGGTGCACGCGTGCATTTTAAATCACCTTATTGCGTTTTCTGGCGCTGAGACCCACTCCGAGGCCAATCGCGAGCACCACCATTACGCCTAGAACCAGGATAAGCCACCACCATCTACGAAGTAAGGTGTACGACTCCTCGTTTTTGTCCGACACGGCCCAAAGCACGGGGTTTCTCGATGGGGGCTCGTCCGTCGCGAGCGGCTGCCATGTGGGCCGGATGGTCGCGCCATTCGCATTGACGTCAAGTTTAGCGATGTAGTCTAACATCAGGGCATGCCGTGTCTCGTCGGCGACGTCTCCCTGCAGATTGGCGCGCCACTCGATAGAATCACGCGGTAGGTATTCTCGCGGGAACTGCACGCCGGCCTCGCGCAGGTTTGGGTCTTCGTTAACTACCTTCAGAATTTTCTGCATGTACGCATCCACGGCGCCACCCGACATCTGCATGTTAAACCCGGCCGCGTCATCGACATCGAGCACCATGCCTACAACCTGGATGGCGAAGAAGAGCGCGCCGACCGGTTTGCTGTTGAGTAGGTTGGAGGCCTTGAGCATGCCCGCGGTGATGCCTTTCCTGGCTGCGTAGGCGGAGATGTTTTGTACTGCGTTGCGCATGGCACTCCGCGTGACAACCGGCGCCATGCCCTCGACGGCAACGGTGGCGGACCGCTTGGCGAGCGCGCGCTTAATAATTTTTCGCATGATTTTATGCCCCGAGTAGAGCGCGAGTGTCATGGCGGGTGCGGACTCGAGGGCTTCCTCGGCCAGCATCATTCCGACCCCGGTGGGCGTGGCGAGTTCATCGAGCATGGCGTTGATTTGTTGGTCCAGATTCATCTCCGACATGTCGGGGGGCACGGTGGGGAGCGTGCAGGTGCCGTCTCGACACACCACGCGGCAGTGGCGGTCGGCTCGGCAGTCGGTGCCGAAGTGCTGGCAGGTGTTGTCGACGCAGACGTCGTTGCGCACCGCATCCGCGCAGTCTCCGGAGCGGGTGCAGGGCTCTCCCGTGGCGGCCAGCGGGGTCTCGCAGCGGAGTCCGGTGTGTTGCTGGTCGCACACGCAGACGGCGTTCACGCACTGCCCGCCCGGCCCGCACTCGTCGGAGGTGCATTCGTTGGAGAGCGCGCGGGTGCACTGAATGCCCGCCCATCCGTTGGTGCACTTCCCGGACTCGCAGACTCCCAGCGCACAGTTGGCGTCGGAGAGACAGGACTGCGCGCAGACACAGCGCCCAAACTGGTCGCAGCTGCCGGACCCGCAGTCGGCGTCGGCGTCGCACTCGCGTTCACAGCGCGTGCCCGTCATGCCGGAGGCGCACGTGCACGTGGGCGCGTAGCCGGCCGGGTTGAGCGTGAGCGCGCCGTAGACGCCCCAGTTTCCGCACTCAAAGTCTCCGATGTTGGGGTTGGGCGGCGTGAGGGGCGGCACCTCGCAGTGCACGCCGCTCCACCCCGCGGTGCAGACGCACACGTTGTTTCGGCATTCTCCGTGGTCTCCGCACCCCCATTTGCCGCACGGGGAGTATCTGGTGCCGGGTGGGGAGATGGACATTTACTGTAGGGTAGTTTATTTGAAGCGCGCACCCCGGAATTACTCCCGGAACAGCTCGGCGTTGATGCAGGTGCCGTCACTCTGGAGTGAGCACGGGTGGACACACTCATCGGGAGTGCGCGCGTGGCACTCGAACACGTCGAGGTCGGTTGTTCTGGAACGCTGTCGCGCGGCCCGGGGCGGACTTCCGAACTCGCGCAGGGATTCCTGGTCCCGCGCGGTGTACAGGAAGTACAGCCACATTGGCATCACCAGGGTGCGGTACTGGGCGAGCGTGTCGAACAGCTCGGACACCCGGGTTGTGGTGGGTGTGTTCATCACGTAGAACAGACACATGAGTAGACTCCACTGCGCGCAGTTGTCGGTGGTTGTCTGGAGCGGGGAGATGTTTGCCCCAATCGCGCGCACCTGCGTGTCAACCCCGCCGGACAGCCTGGTTTCGATGAATGCGCGGAGTCCTTCAACGCGCGCGTCGATTTGTGGTTTGTTCATCGGGTAGTGCGGCTCAAACAGGTAGAATCTGAGCGTGTGCTCCGCACCGTCGTAGCGGAGCAGCCCGGTGTTGCTGTGTCCCCCAGGTTGGGTGGAGGACAGGACCAGTATGGAAAAGATGACGCTGTAGTCCTTGCCTGCCTTCATGGACTCCCAGAGGGATGCAACATCGATGCGCTTCACCCCGGCCACCACCCCATCCCGTATGCCGATGATCGGCACCGTGTCGGGCGGCTTTCCGTTATACAGAAAAGACCTGAACGGGGAGGTGGCGTAGAACATGCCGAGCACATCGTCAAAAAACCGGGTCGGGTTCTGTGCGCTGTCCAGGATGAGCGCGGTGACGCGGTTCGGGCTGTTGATGAACTCCCGGAATCTAGCCACGTGTGCGTTGACATCATCGGAATAGTTGCGGCGGTACCAAGCGATGATGGGGCGGCCAATCTCGTCGGGTATGGGTAGGCGTATGGGTTTCACGCGCAGCAGCGTGTAGGGCTCGAGCGTCACGCTGTGTCCGGATCCCATTTATGGGGGCGGGCCGATATTAATGGACTTGCGTTTCTTGGCCTTCACCACCACAACCGTGATGCCGGCCAGCACGGCCAGCCCCACCACCGCACCCACCACGATGAGAATCATCTTGAGGGGTCCCGCGAGCTGGCCCAGTCCGTCCTTCACAATGTCCCACAAGCCGTCGGCCCCCTTCTTCAGCATCAGCCCCGCGCTTGCCAACATGCTGCCCATCACGCCGAACACCGACACCTCGCGGTGTTCCAGGTACCACTCTCCGGCCTTGACGCAGCCGCACGACACCTTGTCCTGAGAGGCGGCCGCCACCTTGGTAGATGCCAGCGATTGCGCGCGGTCGCGCGCTCGCGCGGCGGCTCCGCTGATGGTGGCCCGCATGCGACGCGCCCGGCCCGGCACCGCGTCTCCCGGACACGCGTAGGAGGGCGGCGGGTTCTCGCCCGTCCAGTCGGTGTCGGGGCACAGCATTTCGTCACCCCCGGCAACACAGGCCTGGCAGCACTTATCGGCGTTGGGGTTGCCCTCGCCGACGCAGGTGCAGTCCCCGCCCACCTTTTCCTCTTGTCCGTCGGGCCCCACCAGAAAGCAGCCCGAGCGTGCCTCGGCCAGCTGCAGCAACGACACGAGACCCCACGCGCCCGCGCCCACCGCCGCCCCAAACTTCATCTTGGTGGAAAAGTTATTCGTGAGCGAGTCAAACGCGCCCGCCATCCTGGGTTTGACGGCCTTACCGGACGCGTCCATGAAGTCCACGGTGGCGAGCTTGACGGACTCTGCTCCGCGCGCGAGCGACTTCTTGTAGTTGGGCGAGAAGTTGGCCTCCATCTTGCCGCTCACGCGCGACATGACGCTCGGCGAGAACACGTCGGAGTTGAGGTAATCCAGCTGCGCCTTCTTCGACATCTTCAGGAAGTCCGGCAGGTCCAGGTCGCCGATCTTGGGCTTTCCCCCGTCCATCCAAAACCCGTTCTTGCCCTCGATCGCGCCGTTGGTGTCCGCGAACCCCCAGCCATCATTCGCGTTTCGCATGAGCCGATCCAGATTCGGGCCGGACGACAGCCCGTCCAGCTTGCGGGTTAACGACATTGCGCTGTCAAAGTTGGGGAACTTCACCATGTTTATTGGGGGATGCTTAAAATAAATCACGCCTCCTCCTCTCTAGCTCTAAGTCCTACAAGCTCGTTGCCGTCTAAAGACACCGAGCCGCGATTCAGGTTCAACTTCTCCTTCATCCAGCTCAAGTTGTTGGCCCCCAGGTTGTCGCTGGCCCACTCGAAAAAGTGATTCTTGAACCGCGTGGAGGGAACCCGTCCCTCCGGATCGAACACGTACGGCCCGTCGTCGGAGTACTCGAGGTACACGAGATAGCCTAAGACATAACTCGTGGACGCCTCCAACTCCTTCTTGCGCATCTCCTCAAAGTAGGGATGGATGACGTTCCAGATGTCCTCGCAGCCGTAGACGGCCGAGCACTCCCGGTAGGCGCGGTTGATTTTCACGATGATGGACCCCATCTCGTCCTGCAACTTGTCGAACAGCTTGGGGTCCCCGTCCGTCACCACGGTGTCGAACAGCGCCACGATGATGCGCCTACCGATACTGCCGCTGTTGTCCACCCAGCGCGGGAACTCGTTGCCCATGAAGAAGCCGTGGGACCCCCACGTGATGCTCTTGGGGTCGTGGTTCTTGATGGCGATGCTGATGGGTTCTCCGCTAATCATGCTCTGCATCTCGCCCTGGTCCAGCCGAAAGTCCTTCTTCACCTCGTAGCACAGGTAGATGAGCGCCTCGTAGATGCCGCTCAGCCCAAACTTCTGCTCGATGTTGTTGCTGAGCACGGCCACGTCCACCGCGTTGTACAGGTAGCTAATCACCTTCCCCAGGGTGCTCTTGCCGGTCCCGGCCCTGCCCTTCATGAACATCAGCGCCTGCCAGGTGTCGAACTCGCCGATGCCGTATATCATGCGGCCCATGAACGCGTAGATCCAGTCGGTGACACTGAACCCCGGCGCCTCTGGGTCGTTGGCGTACTTGGGCGGGATGTGGGGCTCCGTGCCAAATCCCTGGTGGTCCAGGATGCTGTCCAGCACGGGCGTGGGGATGTCCCGGAACGAGGTGCCGTGTCCGAACGCGCTCGGCATGGGCACGTCGAAGAACTTGGCGGCCACGAAGTGGTCGGGGATGCCCTCCTGGTAGGTGTACATGGTGTCGGAGTACGCGTTGTAGACTCCGTTGTTGAAGCTGAAGATGTGTCGGTCCGAGTCGAGGGAGTGCAGCTCGAAGTCGTCGGTGGAGTTGGTGATGTAGTCGGTGACAAAGTCGGGGTTCTTCATGGCGGCCGTCAGGTCCTTCCAGGTGTCCCAGTCCTCGTGCTTGTTGGCGCAGGTGTACACAAAGTCCTTGATGGAGCAGTGCACCTTCCACGCGTGCGTGCGGTACTCGTGGTTGTCCTCGCCAATCGTCAACACCTGCTCGAACATGTAGCCGTGGTGCTTGCGCAGGTTCTTCTTGAACGCCTTCTCCAGCACCTTGAGGATGAGCCGCTGGCCCGGGGTGAGCGCGGCCACGTCTTCCTCGTTGCCCGCCAGCTGGGTGCCGACCTCCATCTTCCACGCGCGCATGATGTTGGACGCGTTGAAGTTCGTCACCGTGGCGGCGGAGCGGTGATGGTTGGAGGTGATGATGTTGGCGCTCTGCCCGATGAGCTGCACCACCTGGGCCAGGCGGTTGCCGGTGGCGTCGGTGGCGTCGTCCGCGTCAATCACGCCCTGCGCCTTGAGACGCTGGTACAGCCGCATGCACGTGTCCCGGGTGCGCTTCTCCAGCTCGGCCACGCGCTTCAGGTCCACCTCGGCCACGCCCGGGTCCACGCCAAACAAGCGGTACACGCAGATCAGCGCCCATTTGGAGTTGGCGTGCTGGTACCTCACCCATCGTGCGGCCAGCTCGTGCACGCAGCGGCCCAGCACCTGGGTGGAGATCTCGACGCCCGGGTCGGACAGCGAGCTGGCGTGCGCGTCGAGTGTGGGGGTGGGCGGCGGCACTCCGTCGAACATGGTGGCGAATGAATCTCCGCTGGGCGCGCTGGGCGGAGTCTGCGGGATGTCGGCCTGCGACTCCTGGTAGTTCTCCATCTCCATCTGATCCTGCATCAACAGGCTGAGCTCCTCGTCCGCGTCGCTCATTTATTTTAGATTTTATCTTATGAAAGATGAGTCAAATCAACATCCCGCGACCGGTAACGGTCGCTGTTCACGCGCTGACTCCATTGGTGGACCTGTTTCGCGAGATGGATGCCCGGTTGACGATTCGGTTTGTGGACCTGGAGGAGTCGCGGTTCGACGAGGTGTGCGACGCGATGCACTCGTACGGTGAGTGGAGTGAGGTGGGCGAGTGGGAGGACATGCACGAGTACACGTACGCGGTGGGTGCGGACGCGGTGCAGACCAACGTGCACATCCGCAACAGCGTGAGTCTGGCGCATGCGGTGCACGCGTGCGTGGAGTCGCTGGAGCTGAGGCTGCTGAACCACGGGCTGGCGCGGGGCTCGGTGGACACGGAGACCGCGGTGGACCCGGCGGACATCCCCGAGACCGTGACGCCTTCTAGCGTGCGCATCCGTAAGCGCAAGACGTTTTGCAGGGAGCCCTGGAAGTTTCACGTGTCCCGCGTGTGGACGGGCGGCAGTCGTTCGGTGGCGGAAGAGGCGCAGTCCAAGGGCGAGACGGTGTACGACATCAGCATCGAGTTCGCGCCCGACCCCAGCTACTGGAACAGTCCGCGCCACACCTCGACCTACGTGGCCACCTCGATGCTGATGAAGATGGTGGACATTGTGAGCCCGGAGATGGTGTCTGTGGAGCCCGTGCCCCAGGGCTCATAAAGTTATGCAGGTTGTGCAGGTGAGGCTCACCCCTACCGACACCGTGTTCTCCCAGGAGACGGCGACGCGCGACGGCGATGTGCTGACGCTCGACGCCGACTACGTGTACGACCACTCCCGCGAGGGGTTCGACATCTTCCAGAACTTCCGGGTGCAGGATCGGGTGGTGGTGTTGAACGGGCGCGTGATGGGCGACACGCTGGTGGTGTGCGCGTCCGCGGGATGCTCGCCACCCGACGTGACGAAGGTGTGGGACGCCTGGACCGCGTGCCCGAACCTGCCGCCGGTTGACAAGGGGTCGGACCTGGACATTCAGCTGAGTGATGGCGCCGTGTGCAAGAAGTCCCGAAAGGCAGCGTGCGACACCGAGGAGCCGGTGTGCGAAGAACCCGACGAAAGTTGTGAAGAAGAGGACGAATCCGAGGAGGACGAAGCGCTTGACGGCGACGAGGTGGACCCGAGAGGGGGTGATGTAGTTGTGGAATAATCGTCGTACCAAACGAATAATATAATCAATGCTTAAAAAACAAGATGCCTCTGTACGAACAACAAGGAGCCTGGTTGGACGCCTCATCCGGTATTTCGGGTGGTGCGCGCCGTAGCCGTAGCCGTAAGTCCCGCCGCAGCCGTAAGCGTTCCTGCCGCAGCCGCACTGGCCGGTACAAGAAGTGCGGCAAGTCTCGCAGCCGCAAGTCTCGCAAGAGCCGCAGCCGCAAGAGCCGCAAGAGCCGCAAGTCCCGCAAGTCTCGCAAGAGCCGCAAGTCTCGCAAGAGCCGCAAGTCCCGCCGCAGCCGCAGCCGCAAGTCCTGCCGCACCCGCACTGGCCGGTACAAGAGGTGTTAAACTTCAACCGGTGAATAATATTAGCACGTATGAATAAAATGAATTATCTGTATCCGCAGCAAACGGGTGGCGTCACGTCCGCGTTCACCCAGGCATTTTTAAGTCCGCCCAACCTGGAGAGGGTGCAGCACATCATGACAACGCAGCTGAGCCAGGCCACCGAGAACCCGGACCTGTACCTCATTGAGATGACGGCGGCACTGCTGAGCGCGGCCGAGCTGTTCGCGGAGCAGTACCACGGCGTGATGCCCACCGACGAGGTGTTGTTCAAGGCCAACCTCGTGTTCGCGGACCAGATGCTGTCCCAGAACGAGGCGCGCTACTACGAGACCGCGTTCTGGCGGCGCTGGTGTTCGCAGGGCATCCCGGACCCGAACAACGTGCCCCTGCCGCTCGCGCCAGAGCGCACCGACTTCACCATCCAGACCGACGACTACATGTTGTCCAACCCGGTGCGGTACACCAACTTCCCCACCTGCTAATAAACACGCGTCTCGACATGACGTTTTATTCTCCGCACTCACTCTAAATGTCTTCCACCGCCGTGTATGGTGTGTCCGTGGACTCGCGCAGCCGCAACCCCGATGAGCCCGACAACGCGTACACGGTGCAGCTGCAGCGCAACATGGATCGCGTCAAGAGCGTGCAGCTCGGCAGTTTTCAGTTCCAGGACTCGCGCACCGCGTTCACCTCCGCGTCCACGCTGTCCTACAGTGAGCCCGTCGTGATCCCGCCCAACACCTTCCTGCGCTTCGAGGAGACCACGAGTGTGCAGGACAAGGCCACCAAGATGGTGTCCAGCAGCACGCGCAACCTCACGCTGTACCTGCCGCCCACCATGAACAAGATCACGGGCATGGACAACGGCACGCTGCAGCTTACCACAGAAAACATCCACGGCTTGTTGTTCGGCGTCTCGTTCTACCCGCTGGTGGGCCTGCGCATGCGGCTGGTGGGCGGCGACTTCCCGCAGGACCTGCACGCGTTCACCACGCCCTCCTTCCCCACAAACTCCACCTTCCCGGTGCTCACCACCGCCACCACCGAGTCGCCCTACTTCACCGACAACAACACCACGTTCACCTGGGCCACCGACTACCTGGCCGAGATCACGGGCGGGGTTGGCAGCGCTGAGTTGCGGATGCTGGACGACGCGGCCGACCCGGACGACTACCACTCCTACATCCACGCGCCCCGACCCACGCTGGCCGAGCTGTTCATCATGTTGAACGCGGCCACCACGTCACTCACCAACCGCACCGACCTCAGTGGGGCCGTTGCCTCCTCCAGCTTCACCACGCCCATCACCATCACCACCGGCGCCGCGCACGGCCTCTCCACCGGCGATGAGGTGGTGATCTCCGGGGTCAGCGACCCCGCGGCCAACGGCACGTTCTTCATCACCGCCGTCACATCCACCACGTTTGTGCTCGACTCGAGTGCCGGCACCGCGGTGGGCGGCGCCGGCACGTGGTTCAGCCCGCAGACCCTGCACGTCGGCGTCACCTTTGGGTTCGACAACGTCAACAACGTGATAGTGGCCTCCGGCCCGTCGCGTGTCACCGAGTCCAGCACCAACATCACCACCCAGAGCGTGCGGCTGGTGGGCACCGCGGGCTCGCTGTTGGGCTTCAACAAAGGCACGCTGGACCCGCCCATCAGCGGCGTGCTGCCCACCTCCATCCTGCGCACCATCAACTTCAAGCCGGGCACCTTCACGGCCAGCGAGGTGGCCGTCGAGACCAGCTCACGACTCAACCCGGCCGACTTCTCGGTGGACACCCCCATCCCGCTGTTCCGGAAACAGCTCCTCGACCTGCCGCTCGACCCGGTGCTCACGGCGGCGGACCGCACCTTCCACTACACCGTGCCGGTGGGCAACCAGCTGGGGCTCGCCATCGACCACGGACAGTACTCGGGCGCACAGCTGGCCGACTGGATGACGGCCAAGCTGTCGCCCATTCCGTCCCAACTCAGCGTCACGTTCGACTCCGCGACCAACCGGTTCACCATCTCGCACAACCTGGGCCTGTCCTTCTCCCTGGACTTCTCCACCACCCCGATCGTGGCGGCCAAGCTGGGGTTCGACGCCGAGGCGTACGCGGACGCCAGCTCGTTCACGAGTGTGCGCACCGCCATCATGGGCGTCAGCCAGACCGCCACCCCGCCCGACAACGTGTACAACATCGTGGCGGATGAGAATTCACAGAAGTTCACGATCCACGCCAAGCCCGCCAGCAATTTCTACTCGGTTAGCGGCACCAGCACCGTGGGCGTGGGGGGCGTGTGGACCCCGCTCATCATGACCGACCTCAACTTCGCGCATCATTTCCAGCCGGGCGACATACTCACCGCGGTGCGCCCCACGCTCAGCGGTGCGCGCGGCAGCACGAAAGAGATCACGGGCGCGGCGGCGCCGGGCATCACCATCACCGCGGCCGCACACGGACTCGTGGACGGCGACACGGTGACGGTGACGGGAGTGGAGGGCCAGGTGAACGCCAACGACACGTGGACGGTGACGAGCGCCGCCTTGAACACGTTCCGGCTGCAGGGAGCGGCTGCCAACGTGGACCCGTACGTGACAGGCACGGGTGTGTGGTGGAGCGAGGTGTCGCTCGTCACCGCCGTGCAGCGACCCAACACCACGTACGAGGTGGTGGTGAAGTCGGTGTGGGACGCGTCCACGGGCTTGCCGCTGTTGACGCTGGAGCCGACCGCGAGTATCTTCAGCGTGCAGGACGCGGGCATCGCCAACCGGGACCCGCTGGGCACGCCCTCGCTCGCGCCCACCGACGGTCTCATCCTGCTGCGCAGTTCGCGACGCAACGTGTTCATGCTGCACATGAACCATCCCGAGGGCACACCCGAGTCGCTCGGGTTCCCGCCCATCGCGTGGCCGCCCTCGCAGCCGTCCATTGTGTCGGGCGGCTCCTGCATCCCGCACCTCAGTGAGCACGAGCTGTACGACGCGTCCATCCTGGGTATCCCCTCCAACGACCTGTACGTGTCGCCCTTCACCTGGAACCTGCTGCCCCCGGACTACATCATGATTGTGCTCAAGTACAACTGCCTGACGCAGGACACGCACACGCACTCGTTCCGGCGGGAGTCGTTCCCGATCTTCGCCAAGCTGCTCGTCACCTCGCCGTACATCAACATCTCGGAGGAGCTGCACTTCACCACGTTCGCGGGCCACGCCAAGTTCAACAGCATCTTGATTGAGTTTGTGAACCCGGACGGCACGCTGGTGCAGTTCAACGGCCGGCCGCACTCGTACACGCTGCTGTTCACCGTGAACCAGGACGACGCGGTGCTGCCCTGCTTCTAGTCATTTTCTTCGCATGAACCTGAAGACGCCGCCGCGCGCCGCCTGTGACGACTACACCACGCACACAAGTTTCGAGCAGTACGTGCAGGACCGCGGCTGCGACTGGGACGCGTACGCGTGTTGCTTCCAGACGCGCCACGCGTGCGGCCACGTGTGCCTGCACGAGGGTTACACGCGCAAACAGATGACGGGCTTCATTCTGCTCGGCGTGTTTCTGATCCTGTGCTGCATCGCACACGCGCCCATGCGCAGGCGGTACCACGCCAGCTTGCCGGACGAGGAGTCGGACACGGAGGATGTGGACGAGGAGAGCTCTCAATAAATGCCCGGCACCTCGTGTTTTGAAAATATATAGCCCCACAAAGAAAGAGTATGTCCTCTCGAAATGTCTACGGCGTGTCGATTGACTCGCGCTCGCGCAACGTGGACGAGCCCGACAACGCGTACACCATCGACCTGGACCGCCAACTGGACCGCGTGAAAACCATCCAGTTGGGTAGCTTCCAGTTCCAGGACGCGCGCTACGCGTTCACCGAGACGTCTGCACTCAACTACTCCGAGCCCATCACCATACCCGCCGACACCTACCTGTCGTTCCGGGAGAACGTGACGACGCTGACAAAGGCCACCGGCGCGCGCGTGGACAGCTCGCGCGTGGTGTCGCTCCTGCTACCGCCCACACTCAACCTCATCACCGGCATGGTGGGCGACGTCGTCACCACCGCGTCCGCCACCGGCTTGTTCTTTGGGGTGAACTACTACCCCAGCGTGAACCTGCGCATGAGCGTGGTGGGCGCGGACTTCCCGCAGGACCTGCAGGCCTTTGTCACGCCCAGCTTCCCCACCGATGCGGGCCCGCTGCTCACCACCGCCACCACCGTGGCGCCCTACGTCACCACCAACCCGCTGTCCTTCACCTACGCCACCGACTACCTGGATGAGCTGATGGGGGGCGTGGGCGACAAGGTGCTGCGTCACCGGGATGCGGGCGTGTACTCGAGCTACGTCAGCGCGCCGCGACCCACCCTGGTGGAGTTGTTGGTGATGCTGAACGAGGCGGCGGCCGACCTCACGCGCCGAACCGACATATCCGACACGGTGGCCGCCGCCAGCAACGCCACCCCGATTGTCATCACCACCGGCACCGCCACCGGGGTCGTCACGGGAGACCAGGTGGTGATTGAGGGCGTCACCGGCAACACCGCGGCCAACGGCACGTTCATCATCACGGTGCTCACCCCCACCACGTTTGAGCTGGACGGGAGCGCGGGCAACGGGGTGTACGTTGCGGGGGGCACCGTGTTCAGCCCGCAGCAACTCAACATGTCGGTGACGTTCGGGTTCGACAACGTCACCAACAAACTCGCGTGCTTCGCGCCAACCCGGGTGAGCGAGAACTCGCAGACGGTGGTGACGCGCAAACTCACGCTGGTGGGCTCGCTCGCCGCACTCATAGGCTTCAACAATGTGAACCTGGACCCGATGGCGGAGATGGACATCCCGCCCACCATCAAGCGCCGCGTGCCCATCCAGCCCGGGAACTACACCGCGGAGGAACTCGCGACCTCGCTGGAGTACCGCATGAACCCGGGTGTGGTGGAATCGGAGCTGGGTCTGGGACGCACATTCTACTACACCATACCGTCCGGGGTAACACTGTCGCAGCAGGTGCTGCTGGGCCGGTACAGCGGGGAACAGCTGGCGGCACGCGTGACCGCGCAGCTCGGCGGCGTGCCGGCCCAGATCACGTTGTCCTACGACGCGGCCACCGGCAGGTTCACGTTCGCGCACTCACTCGGCCTGCCGTTCGGCCTGGATTTCGAGGCCACGCCCGAACTGCTGCGCCAGAGGTTTGGGTTCGACGCCATCACGCTGTCCGGCAAGTCCAGCTACACCTCGGTGCGCCCCGGGGTGTTCGGGGTGGACGAGACCGCCGCCACGCCCGACAACATCTACGCCATCTCCACGGACAACACCAACAAGCACTTCACGTTCCGCACCGTGCCTCCCAACCTCATCTACTCCGCGAGCGGCACCAACACGGCCGGCGTGGACGCCACCTGGGTGCCCGACATCAACGACGGCAAAAACTACGCGAGCGGGTTCAAGCCCGGTGACATCCTGACGGCCATCCGGCCCACCCTGAGCTCCACCCGGAACGGCACCAAGAACATCATCGACGCGTCCAACACGTCGCCCATCGTCATTACCACCGCTGCGGCGCACGGCCTCACCACCGGCGACAATGTGACGATCCAGTTCGTGAGCGGCAACGAGGCGGCCAACGGCACGTTCGACGTCACCGTCACGGGCGCCGCCACGTTCGAGTTGGACGGCACCACCGGCAGCGGCGCCTACAACAACAGGGGCAACTGGTGGACCAACACGTCGGATGTGGGCGGGAGTCAGGCCGCGAGTGCGCTGTACACGGTGGTGGTTCAGTCGTTGTGGGACTCCACCGGCACGCACGAGCTGATCCTCGAGCCCACCGCGAGCATCTTCAGTACACAGGATGTGGTCGCGAACCAGGTGGCCCTGGGTACACCCAGCGATACCGACGGCATCGTGTTCCTCAAGGCGGCGCGGCGCAACGTGTTCATGCTCCACATGGAGCACTCGGAGGGCTCTCCCGACACGTTCGGCTTCCCGCCGGTTGCGTGGCCGCCGTCCGAGAAGGCCATCCTGTCGCCCAGCACCGTGGGCCGGCAGGTGTTGCGCACGCTGCCCACCTACGACGCGGCGACCCTGAGTCTGCCCGTGTCCAGCTCCTACACCTCTCCGTTCTCCTGGAACCTGCTGCCGCCGGACTACATGGTGATTGTGCTCAAGGTCACGTGCGCGGCCAGCGACATCCACACGCACAGTTTCCGGGGCACCTCCTTCCCCATCTTCGCCAAGATGCTCATCAACTTCCCGTTCACGAGCATCTCGGAGGAGATGCTGTTCACCACGTTCCCGGGACACGCGCGTCTGCGTCAGCTGGGGATCGAGTTCCAGAATCCGGACGGCACGCTGGTGCAGTTCAACGGCCGGCCGCACACCTTTACGCTGCTGTTCACGCTCGAAGAGGATTCAGCCGTGCTGCCGTGTTTTTAATAAATCGTTGTCACCTATAAATGGACGCACCAGTTACGAGTAGGGAGGCGAAAAGACGTCGACGCGAGGCTCGCAAGGCCAAACGCCAAAAAGCCCGGGAAGCCAAGGAGCAGGCCCGGAAAGCCCGAGAGGC